>Ga0209008_1000045_pt1 | contig 67003 bp, 53 predicted proteins | sample JacPin_JW_Ref_O3_FD_187963 | JGI IMG/M metagenome (GOLD analysis project Ga0209008, IMG submission 187963) | Forest soil microbial communities from Algoma, Ontario, Canada - Jack Pine, Ontario site 1_JW_Ref_O3 (SPAdes) (version 2) | ecosystem: Environmental > Terrestrial > Soil > Boreal... | reverse complement strand
AACTCTGGACGATGTTCCTGCGCTGACCGTGAAGTGGTGACGTCAAGAAGGCGAGCTGCCGCTGCCCTGGGTCTCGCTCAAGCGCACTCAGTTGCGATGCGAGCAGCTTCAGCGCTTCGTCCCACGTAATCGGGTTGAACTGACCCGAGCCTCGCGACCCGGAGCGCGCAAGCGGAGTCTTGATGCGATCCGGGTGATAAGTGACCTGCAACCCCGCCTGACCGCGAGGACACAGCCGGCCCTGGTTGATCGGGTGATCGGGATTCCCTTCGAGTTTTTTCGGAAGACCCATCTTCAGAATTCCGAGCTGGCCGTTGCGCACGACTTCTGCTTCGCCCTGCATTACGCGCACGAGCAGGCCGCAACCCGCCGGGCAGAGCGTGCAAACGCTCGGCTTCCACGTCGCGATGCCTGGAAGCAAATCCTCTTCCGGTATGAACCGGATGAGTTGATGGTCGGGGTTGCCGCAGCCTTCAAGCGCCACCGCGGCGCCACCGGCCGCTGATATTTTCAAGAAGTCGCGACGTTCCATGAATTCCCTATTTGCCCCGGCCCAATGCCGCCCAGACAGTCCGACGAATTAGAAATGACACGTAACACAATCCACCGGCGCGTTCTGTTCCCGGTGGCACTGCACGCAAAAACCCATCGTGTGATCGACCTTACGCTCGGCTACCGTCTGCGTGTGCATATCGCCATGGCATTTGGCGCAGTCCACTCCGGCCCGAACGTGCGGCGCGTGATTGAATTTCACATGCGCGGACGGCTCGAATCCGTACACGCGCTGCCACGGAATGTCTTCGCCCCGCGCGCGGTAGGCTGCGAGCTTCTTGATCTCGGGTTTGTCGGTTGCGATCACCTGATGGCAGGTCATGCAGAAATTGACGCTCGGGATTCTGGCGTCGGGGCCCTGATCGACGCCCACATGGCAGTCAGTGCATTGCATCCCGTTGGCCAAATGTACTTTGTGGGTGAAGGCGATCGGTTGTTCGGGCTTCGTGCGCGTACCGAAGAACTCCCGAACCGCGTCGCCGACGGTGCGATGCGCCGTGGTGAAAACCGGTGAGCTCTGGCCGGCTGGCTGGGACGCGTTGCCTGAATCCTGAGCGGGCATAGTTCGCCCCAGGATCGCCCCCGCCAGGACGATCACGCCGAGTAACATGGCAACGCGAAGCCAATGGTTCGCACGGAATACGGGCAACGACGGATCACCCTCTTGGAAGCCATCTCTGATCGCGAACTCGCCATACTACATGTGCCCTATGCGGCTGTAAACCCGGATTTCCGGACTTTCCGGACTATTTTGAAGCCGTGAATCCTTCCATCGCGCCGAGCCAGGTATTATGATCCTTTCGTGGATAATCAGACCACAAGGCGCCCAGCCATCCTAGAACCGGAGGGGTGGACTCATGGGTTTTAACGTATCTGTTCGCCAGGTTGATGCCGTGACTCTGGTCACGATCACCGGATCGGTCATGTGGGCCGAGGCAGAGGCGTTGCACGAACTATTTCGCGACCTGGTGGCCAAGGGTCAGAAAAGACTTCTGTTGAACCTGAGCGACGTGAAGCATCTGGACAGTTCCGGGATCGGCGCGCTCGCATGGGCTTACGTCACTGTCCGGAAAGTCGGCGGGGAGCTGAAGATGGTTCACCTGAGCAAGCAGGTCGAGTACCTTATGCAGCTGACCAGCCTCTACAAAATATTCGAAGACTTCTCAGACGAAGAATCGGCGCTCAATAGTTTCCACTAGGTATGCATGAATGGCCGACGAGCCTCTGGGCCCCTGCACTTCGGTGCGTCCGCGTGAATGAGTCACCGCCGCGAGTTAGGCGGGAACCTCAACAAGGAGATTGAATGATCAGGATTTTGGGCATGGTCGCGTCCGCTACGGTCCTAGCGTTGGCTTTAGCTGCTGCAACGACGACGGCCGTGGCTCAGGTCGAAACTTTCAAGCCCGTTACCGACCAGATGCTGCGCAACCCAAGCCCAGACGACTGGCTCATGTACAGCCGGACCTACGACGCGTTTCGTGACAGCCCTCTTAAGCAGATCAACAAAAGCAACGTCAAGAATCTCCGGATGGCATGGGTTCGAGGCCTGGAGGACGGGGTCACCGAAACGATTCCCATCGTTCACGACGGCGTGATGTACGTGATCGCACCAGGCGGGTTCGTGGATGCGCTAGACGCAACCAATGGTGACCTGATCTGGGAGTACAAACGCACGTTCAAGAATCCCCAACTGGGGTCAACAGAACGGACCAAGGCTCTGGCAATCTACGAAGATATGGTCTACTTCACGGCGGCCGACGGCTACGTCGTCGCCCTGGATGCCCGCACCGGGAAGGTTCGCTGGGAAACCTACAAGACCGACACTCAAAATACATCCGGTGCGCTGGTCGTTGACGGCAAGGTGATCTCGGGCGGCACCTGCGGCAAAGGAAGCGACAGTTGTTTTATCGAGGCCGATAACGCGGAGACCGGTGAGAAACTCTGGAGGTTTTTCACCGTGGCTCATCCCGGAGATCCCGGCTACGCGTCCTGGAACGGCGACAGCTCTCAATCCATGGCCTCCACATGGGGTCTGCCCGGAAGCTTCGACCCGGTTCGCAACGTGCTCTACTGGGGCGTCGCAAATCCCATGCCGGATCAGCGCATGGCCCGGCATAACGGCGATCCAGACGGCACCTCGCGTTCCTCACCAGCCGACCTTTATAGCAATTGCACGCTCGCCCTCGATCCCGCCACCGGCAAGCTGATCTGGTATTACCAGCACCTGCCCGGGGACGACTGGGATACCGATCACACCCATGAACGCACGCTTGCTCGGGTGGCATTTAACCCGGACCCAAAGTTCGTGAAATGGATCAACCCGGACGTGCCCCGGGGATCGATGCACGATATCGCCGCAATGGTCGCAGAAGGCGGCTCCGTCTTTGTTCTTGACCGCAACAACGGCCAGTTTCTCTGGGCGATGCCCTTTCCCTACGACGACCCGCACTACATCATGTCCGATATCGATGTGAAGACGGGGAAAACGACGCTCAACTGGAATCTCGTATTCAAGCAGCCAGGAGACCACCACATCACCTGCTACTGGAATACGCGAAGTTACTGGCCCACGGCCTACCATCAAGCCACCAATTCCCTCTTTGTTCCCTACATTGACAACTGCCGTGATCTGACCGTGGCCGGCCCTGGAGTGAAGGGAGGCTGGAAAGTGATTCCGCGCCCGGGCTCTGATCCCAACGCCTTGACCGGACTCGCAAGAATCAATCTGTCGACCGGGGAGACAATGCGATTTGACGTGGGCCGCGCACCGGGCAACGGCGCGATGCTGACGACGGCCGGTGGTCTGGTGTTTCACGGGGACATGAGCAGGCGTTTCCGCGCATTTGATGTCGGCACAGGCCAGAAACTATGGGAAGCGATTCTCGGAGGCAATATTTCCGTCAGCACCATCACCTATGCGGTGAACGGAAAGCAATATATCTGCGTTATGACGGGCTACAATTTGAAGGTGCCGGAACTGAGCGCTGAGGTGCCAAACATGAGGACACCAACCGGTCACAATGCGGTATACGTGTTCGCATTGCCGTAACCAATCAAGCGCGCCGCGAGTCTCTACACAACCGGGGGCGCCGTTTTTCGAGACGGATTGAAGAACGGGAGTTCTCTGGTTGTCGCGCGAACCTTATGGCGAACGGCCTCGACTGTGATCTCCATCTGCAACTCGGTTCCGGGCGCCGCGTGCTCCCGGCGGACGCTCGCAAGAGCGATCATTCGTTTTAGCGACGGCGACCATGTCGTGGAAGTCGCCCTGCCAACCTGAAATCCTCCGCGATAGACCGGGACGGCCACGCGCGACGCCGTGGTGGGAACTTGTGGAGCAAGCCCAATTGAGTCGTACAGACGCTCGACGTCGTCCCAGTTGATGTCGAGTCCCGCGAGCAAGCGCCCCGGACCGCGGCGGTGTTCTTCCTCGAGCGCAGCGCGACCGATGAAGTGCTCCTTGCCAAGATCGACCAGCCGTCCCAACCCGATTTCGTAAGGAGAATATTTCTGCGATTCGATCAACGCCTTCTTGCTGCTGAAGTAATCCACGTCGATCAGAATGAGGCCCGCTTCAATTCGCGCCACATCGAGCGCGAGCATCCCTGCCGGGTGCAGGTCAAATTGCCGGCCTTGCTCGATCAAAACATCCCACACCCTGGGCGCGTCATTCCACGGCATCCAGATTTCGTAACCAAGATCGCCGGTGTAACCAGTGCGGGAAATGTCGACGGCTACGCCCGCAATCGCCCCGCGTGTGAGCTGGAAATATTTCAGATTCGCGATATCGGCGTCAGACACCTGCCTCAGCAGCCGCGCGGAGGTTGGCCCCTGAATCGCGAGCGCAGCGACCTCGCCGGAAATGTCTTCAATCTTTACGTCCAGGCCCAGTGCGTTCTGACGGAACCACCGCATGCTCGGATCCGCAGCGGTCCAGCGATAGAGATTTTCATCCAAACGCGAGATCGTGCCGTCGTCAATCACCTTTCCCTGCTCGTCGCACCAGCAGCAATAGATGACGCGGCCGACCGCGACTCGATACATGTCGCGTGTGATTACGCGGTTCGCGAACTTTGTCGCATCCCGCCCACTGATGCGGTACTTGAACAGCGGCGACACATCAATCATCGCAGCGGCATTTCGGATCGCGTTGTACTCGTGCTCGTGGTGCGTCTCATACACGCTCGCGGCGTAGTATCCCGACCATTCGCGGAAGTTCAGGCTCTCGCACAGGCGGAGAGCGTTCTGGTGAACGGCGGTTCCAATCGGCACAGTTGTCCTCCGGATCAGGGTAAAGCCGGGCGCTTGAGCGAGCCGAGTATAGTGTGCCGGTCGTATCGGTCGCAAGGAGCACCCGGCGCCTGGTTGTGACTCTCTGCGCGGGCTTGTAGAATGCTGGCTCCTTGAGCGCGCCTGCGGATCATGCGCGAATCGCGGACAGTCCTCATGCCCAACAAATATGACGTTATCGTGATCGGCGGCGGGCACAACGGGCTGGTGAACGCAGCCTACCTGGCCCGCCAGGGCAAGAAAGTCGTCGTCCTTGAAAGGCGCCACGTGCTCGGTGGCGCCGCAGTCACTGAAGAAATCGTTCCGGGCTTCAAGTTCTCCGTCTTTTCCTACGTCGTGTCACTGCTGCGTCCGGAGATTATCCGGGACCTTGAGTTGCCGCGTCACGGACTGGAGATTCTTCCGCTCGACGGCACCATGACGCCGATGCCGGACGGAAATTATCTCTGGCGCGTGAACGATCATGCGCAGACGCGCCGCGAACTCATGCGCCATTCCAAGGTTGACGCTGAGGCGTATGACGATTTCGCCCAATCCATGGTCGCCATGTGCCGTTTCGTAAAACCGCTGCTGGGAATGGTTCCTCCCGATCCAACCTCACTTGACCCGCGAGATTGGAAAAAGCTTGCGAGTATCGGCAAGCGCTTTCAGTCGCTCGGTGCCGAGGAAAAGTACAACCTCGTCCAGCTTATGACCATGAGCGCCGCCGATTTTCTTGATCAGTGGTTTGAGACAGACGTGCTGAAGGCGACCATGTCCGCTTCCGGAATCATCGGCACGTTTCTGGGTATCCGGTCGCCCGGTACCGCCTACGTCCTGCTGCACCACTATATGGGCGAGATCGACGGAGCCTTCCGTTCGTGGGGATTCAGCCGCGGCGGCACCGGCGCGATTTCAAATGCCATCGCCATGGCGGCACGCGAGGCAGGCGTCGAGGTCCGCCTGGAGGCTCCGGTCGCACGTATCGTCGTGAAAAACGGTTCAGCGCAGGGAGTCGCGCTTGAATCCGGCGAGGAAATCCACGGAAGCGCGGTTTCCTCGAGCGTCGATCCCAATCTCACGTTCCTCAAATTTATCGACGCGCGCGAGCTCCCTGAGGACTTCGTGGAAGAAGTTCGCCGATATAAGTACCGAGGATCATCCGGCAAGGTCAATCTTGCGCTCGATGCCCTTCCGGACTTCAAATGCCTGCCCGGACCCGGCCGTCATCTGCGCGGCGCCATTTCGATTTCGCCTTCGACCGAGTATATGGAGCGCGCCTACGACCAGGCGAAATACGGCGAGTTCTCGCGCCGCCCATATATCGATATCGTACTTCCTTCGTTGACTGACCCATCGGTCGCGCCGCCGGGAAAACATGTCATGTCGTGCTTCGTGCAGTACGCCCCGTACAAACTGAGTGCAGGCAACTGGGACGACCAGCGCGAAGCGTTCGGTGACACCGTCATCGACACCATATCGGGATATGCTCCCAACCTTAAAAACATCATTATCGGCAGGCAGGTCATCACCCCGCTTGATATCGAACGTCAAACCGGCCTGACCGAGGGCAACATTTTTCAGGGCGAGCTTTCACTCGAACAGCTTTTCTTCCTGAGGCCGGTTGCAGGGTGGGCGCGTTACCGCACGCCAATTCGAAAACTGTACATGTGCGGGTCGGCGACCCACCCGGGTGGGGGCGTGATGGGCGCGCCTGGGCGCCTGGCGGCACTTGAAATCCTGAAAGACACGGGAAAGGGGAAACGCTAGACGTGGCGGATGCGCGCGAAGTCGTGATACTGGGCGCTGGACATAATGCGCTCGTCGCCGCGTTCTACCTTGCCCAAAAGGGCCTGAAACCACTGGTCCTTGAACGTCGCGCGATGGTCGGCGGCGCCGCAGTCACCGAGGAGTTCCACCCGGGATTCCGCTGCTCGACCGTTGCCCACGCCGGAGGACCGCCGCTTGCTTCCATCGTGCGGGACATGCAACTCGCCCGGCACGGGCTTCAAGAACTTGAATCGCCGGTACGCCTAGTTGCGCCATCGCCTGAAGGCCGCGCCCTGGTAATTACGACCGACCCGGTCGCGGCGGCACGGAACATCGAGCAGTTCTCCAAAAACGACGCAGAGAAATATATCGAACTGCATAAAGCGCTTGATCGCACGGGCGCAATTCTGAGCGAGTTGCTGACACTCACCCCGCCGGTGATTGAAAAACCCTCAAAAGAGGACCTTTGGAAACTCTTCAGGGTAGGCCGCAGGTTTCGCGGGCTCGGGAAGAAAGAAATGATGCGCGTCTTGCGATGGGGACCGATGGCCGTCGCGGATTTCGTGGCTGAGTACTTTGAAACCGACCTGTTGCGAGCTGCGGTTGCCGCTCGTGGGATTTATGGCGCGGCCATGGGTCCGTGGTCCGCAGGGTCGACCGCTCTGTTGTTGCTGCGGGCCGCAGCAGACCCCTACCCGGTGGGAAACTCTGCGTTTCCGCGCGGAGGAATGGGCGCTCTCACGTCTGCAATGGCCGCCGCCGCAAAACAAGCAGGGGCTGAGATTCGCACCGGTGCGGAAGTTGAGCGGATTCTCGTTAAAAATGGCGCCGTTACGGGTGTCGTGCTTCGCAGTGGAGACCAGATACCAGCCAAGCGAGTGGTTTCCGGCGCCGATCCGCAGCGCACGCTCCTCCGACTGCTCGACCCCGTGGAGTTGCCGCCAAGTTTCGCGATGAAGTTGCAGCATTACCGTTCAAGCGGCATTGCAGCCAAGCTGAACCTGGCGCTTGATGCATTGCCCGCGTTCCCGGCGCTCGGGAATTCTCCCGACGGAGGTGCGGCGCTCGCCGGCCGAATTCATATCGGGCCCGGAATCGATTACCTGGAGCGCGCCTTCGACGACTCCAAGTACGGCGATTTTTCCAGGGCGCCGTACCTGGATATTTCAATCCCCTCGATTCTGGACGACTCGCTTGCGCCGGCCGGAAAACATGTGATGTCCGTCTACATGCAATTCGCCCCGTACCGGCTGAAACGACAGGACTGGAACCAGCAGCGCGAAGCGCTGGCCGACACGATCATAAAAACCATCGCTGCCTACGCGCCGGATCTCCCGGGAAAGATTCTTGCGCGGCAAATTCTGACACCGCAGGATCTCGAAACGGCCTACGGCCTCACTGGCGGCCATCCGTTCCACGGTGAACTCGCGCTCGATCAGATTTTCACCATGCGTCCGCAACTCGGGTGGGCTCGTTATCGGACACCGGTCGAGCGGCTGTACCTGTGCGGTTCGGGCACCCATCCCGGCAACGGGATTACCGGAGCCTCGGGCGCAAACGCCGCCCGGGAAATCCTCAAGGATTTGCGCTGAGCAATCGCTGCTATGCCGGACTGATTTTCTTTTGCGCCATGCGATAGATCGGGTAGCTTGCGAGCAGGACCGCCAGGCTATAGACGCTATTGCGCGTGTCGCTCGCGACAACTCCGACCAGGAAAGCCATCGATCCCACCAGAGCGGCAGCCGTCGTCCACGGATACCCCCACGCGCGGTAGGGACGCGGCGTGTCGGGTTCGCGTTTGCGAAGCCGAAAAACGGCGAGGTACGTCAAGGCGTACCTTGCGACGAAAAAGAACGTGGTCACCGCAAGCACTCTGTCGAAGGACCCCGAGAGCAGGAAAAGCATCGTGGCGCACGTGGTCAGGAACAGAGCGACCGATGGCGTCCCACCGCTGTTCACCCGCGCAATTCCGCGGTGACCCCAGCCATCCCGGCTCATGGCATACAGCACCCGGGTACCTGTCAGAAAGGAGCTGTTGGCAAGCGCTACCAGTGCAAGAACCATCAGCGCCCGCACGGCGGTGTTGCCCGGTCCGCCGAAAATCGATGCGCCCAGAGCCGCCACGGGAAGATTTTCTTTTGCGACACCACTAACGCCGAGAACGTGAAAAAGTGCGCCATTTGTCGCTAGGTAGATCACGCTCAGTAGCAGCACCCCTGTCAACATCGAACGCGGTATCTCGCGCCCTGGATTCTTGATCTCGTCGCCAAAGTAAAGGGAGGTGTACCATCCGTCGAAGGTGTAGATGACTGCCTGGAGCACCAGAACGTAGGTGAGAACAAGCGGCCATCCCGTCGGAATCACCTCAGCGTGGACGCCCGCGGGCGTGGCATGGTGCGGCCACAGGTAGGCTGCCGCGATAAGCCCTAGAAAAACCAGCGCGGTGGTTGCGGTGGTCACGTTCTGGAACTGGCTTCCCCATCGGATGCCTCGCCATTGCAGCAGCGCAATTAAGCCAGCCATCGCGGTCGCAGTGAGAATCGGGTGGCTGAGCGAAGGCACGAGATCCCGTCCGTACTCCCCAGCCAGAATGACTGCTGCGGCGCCGGACCCGCATTGTCCGACCCAGTCGGTCCACCCCATCACGAAGCCCACGTAGTCGCCGTAGGCTCGCCGCGCGATGCTATAGAACGCCCCAGAACTTGGAATCATCGCGCCCAACTCACCGAACGACCACGCTCCTAACAGGGAATAGAGAGCGCCAGCCAACCAGGCCATCATGATCAGCCACTCACTTGGCAGACGGCTCGCTATCTGCGATGGAGTCCGCATGATGCCGGAGCCGATGGTGCCTCCAACGGCAATCGCGACTCCGAAAGTGACGCCGAGGATCCGCAGCATGCCTCCTGACGCAGATGGCTGTTCAGTTGGCGCCAATCTCAACTCCATCTCCCCGTCTTAATTTTGCAGGAATTCGAATTTCGACAAACAGCGTGACGCTTGCGGCAAGGAGGGTAACAAATCAACTGTGCGTTGGGAGAACTATTGGCGCCCGGCGAATTGATGTTCTGTAGGTCGAATATCCGGAAATTCGAGTTAACGCCCTGTGTTTGCAAGTCCCGAATTGGATATATCATCTTAAAAGGCGCATCGGACCGCGTTTGGACGGGTCAAGGTCAGCCCCTCTGATAGCGCTGGTCGGGACTCGCGGAAGGAGCAGGGCCATGCATCCCCATAAACGCGAACTCTTGGGCTACTTCGATCGACGGCACAGAGTTCTCCCCGCTGCGTGCGTGCCTCTGGAGCCTGTGCGCCCGGCGGAGCCCGAACAGCGCTTGGCCGCCTCTCAAAGGCACCGGACAGTTTTCAGGACCCGCACCGTTCGGCACGGGTCCTTGGCTATTCTCCCGATTTCGATATTGCTGCTCCTTGCGACGTCAGCCGGAGTTGCGGCTGCACCGCAGGATTCCAAAGACAACTCCCCGGCGGGATCGTCGGCACCTGCGCTATCGAAGGCCTTAACCGTGTCCCTGCGGTTACAAGATGATTCCCCCTTTGCAGGCGTGGCCAATCTTCGCGTGACCTCGCCCGAGGGTCAGGAGGCCCCTGGCGTACCCTCGGGAGCCGACGGCGAGACGGTTTTCGCCGATATACCACCGGGGAAATACACGGTCGAGGCCAACGCTCCCGGCTTTGTTCCAGTCCGACAAGAAACGCAAATCGAACCCGGCAATCGGATCCACCAGGTGTTTCTGATCATGAAGCCGATGCCGGTGCCCGCAGCCCCGGAACCTTTTGTGCCCGCTCCTGCGCTGACGGGGAAGGCAAAGCAGATAGCTTGGGTCCCTCCGGACATCGACGCCGTCGTACCTGCTGTTGAGAAGGGTGTGGAGTGTCCTCTTCCTCAGGTAGTAAGCGGGGTAGGCCTGCGGATGAAAGAGCTTGTAGACAATCTGCAGAAGTTCGACGCGACCGAACATATGGAGAACTTCGTAGTGGATAGCAAAGGGGTACGCGGGAAGGCCGACGAGCGCACCTTCGACTACATCGTGAACGTCAAGGTTTCCGACGGCCAACTAGCGGGCCTGGAAGAGTATAGGAACAGCAGCCTTGACCCAAAGTTGTTTCCGGACAAGTTCGCGACGACCGGGCTGCCGACCATGGCGCTCGCCTTTCACCCGGCGATTGTCTCCGAGTTTAAGCTCTCTTGCGAAGGACTGGGACAATGGGACGGCCACCCTTCTTGGCAGGTTCACTTCATACAACGGCCCGACCGCCCCAACCGGCTGCGCTCCTACAGCATCGAGGGCACGGATTACCCGGTTGCCTTGAAAGGACGCGTGTGGATCGACGCCGCTACCTTTCAGATCCGACACTTTGAATCGGAGCTGATCGATCCGGTTGACGAGATTGGGCTTACGCAGGAGCGCATTGCCATCAATTACGGGCCCGTCGAGTTTCGAGGGCGCACCGAGCAGCTCTGGCTACCGCTGTTTGCGGAACTGTACTGGGAGCGTGGGGCGCGCCGCCTGTATCGCCGCCACACCTACAGCGGATTCAAGCTTTTCGAGGTTGCGTCGAACCAGGTGATTGAAGATCCCGAGGGGTCCTACTGCTTTATGAACACAAGCGATCATGATGTCGCCGGGATACTGATCGTCTCGCCGGTCCCCGGCGGCTCCGCACAGACCGCCTCGGTCCGTTTCACGATTGCGGCTGGGCAAAGCGTATGCAAGCTGATTGGTCTCGGGAAGGACGTGAACATGCCCGTTGACGCAATCGGGTCGGCCACTTTCATGCACAACGGCCGAGCAGGGTCGATAAAAGCGAACGCCAATCTTGTGAAAGAAAGTGCCCTGGACCTGGTCCCCGAAACCGATCCCGCGACGATCAAGCCTTAGAAGACCCCCGTCGGTCCGCTCCTGGTCGCTCAGACCCGTTATGCCCCTCGGCTTCTGATCTAAATCGTCAATCGGCTCGATAGCTTTTCCGACTGCACCTGGAGCCCTTCCTGCCTCACACTGAATGGCTTGCGATCGAGCTGTTGCCGTAAGATGGATGGTGATGAGTTCAGGCCGATGCTAATCCGCTTGGGTTTCGATATTCAGTTTGAAATCCCTTCGCCAGTTGCGATGATCGCCCTGTACCACGTACATCGCTCCCGGCAGGCAGACCTGCGAGAACCCGATGAACCGCGCATCACGCCGCCTGTGCCTCTGGATGAATACGAAGATTCATTTGGAAATGTATGTTCCCGCTTCGTGGCGCCGGCCGGAAAGCTCCAGCTGTACCACTCGACGTTGATTGAAGATTCAGGCGAGCCTGACACGACAAAGCCAAATGCGAGCCAATCGCCGGTAGAAGATCTGCCACCGGAAGTGCTGCGTCATCTTCTAGCCTCCAGATACTGCGAGGTCGACCGCCTTTTGGATACCGCGGGAAACCTGTTCGGAAACACGCCGATGGGATGGCCCCGCGTTCAGGCCGTGTGTGACTGGGTGCAGGCCAACGTAACGTTCGGCTACGCTTTTGCGAATCCCACCAAGACCGCTCTTGATGTGTACGCAGATCGCAAGGGAGTCTGCCGCGATTTTCAGCATCTGGCGATCACGTTCTGTCGATGCTTGAACATCCCCGCGCGCTATGCCACCGGATACCTGGGCGACATTGGCGTTCCTCCGAATCCGCCGATGGACTTTAGCGCCTGGTTTGAGGCCTATCTTGAGGGAAGATGGTGGACATTCGACGCCCGTAACAACACGCCGCGAATCGGCCGAGTGCTGATGGCCACGGGGCGCGATGCCGCAGATGTCGCGATCACAACCTCGTTCGGCACAGCCTGGTTGAAGAACTTCACGGTGGTGACCGAAGAAGTGGCAGACGCGAAAACGGTGACAGCCCCGTAGTTTCGGAATTGAATGACGGCGAACCAGGCTGCTGAGACAAGTGCGAGCGCTGAGGCGACGGCGCTGACAAGGTCCGAGCGATCTTTCAGGCCTGTCGGCAGCTATCTTACTGGCTTGGTGGGTACCGGTTTTCTGGGCCGTTTGTCTGCGTTCCAGGTTCGCCCGATTATTTATGGCCATAAACGTCGCGCTCACGCATAAAACGCACTACCAATATGATCGCCGAGTTTCGCTCGGCCCCCAGGTCGTGCGACTGCGGCCGGCGCCGCACTGTCGCACACCAATCCTGTCGTATTCCCTGAAGGTCCGGCCTGAAAAGCACTTCATAAACTGGCAGCAGGATCCCCAAAGCAACTATCTTGCACGGCTGGTTTTCCCCGATCCGACAACCGAGTTCTTCGTCGAGGTCGATCTGGTTGCCGCGATGGGCGTCTTCAACCCCTTCGACTTCTTCCTGGAACCTTCCGCCGACGAGTGTCCGTTTACGTACGAGCCCATTTTGGCTCGCGAGCTGCGACCGTATCTCGAACTCGAACCAGCCGGACCGCGCCTGACCGAACTTCTGGCCAGTGTGCCGCGGACGCGCACGAGGACGATTGATTTCCTGGTCGGGCTGAATCAGCGGGTCAAAGAGCACGTCGGATATGTGATTCGCCTGGAGCCAGGAGTCCAATCCTGCGAGGAAACTCTACAGTTGCGCACCGGTTCGTGCCGTGATTCCGCCTGGCTGCTGGTCGAACTGATGCGCCACCTGGGCCTTGCGTCGCGTTTTGTTTCGGGCTACCTCATCCAGCTTCAGGCGGATGTGAAACCCTTGGAGGGTCCGGCTGGACCCAGCGCCGATTTTACGGATCTGCATGCGTGGGCTGAGGTGTACTTGCCTGGCGCCGGCTGGATCGGATTTGATCCAACGTCAGGTCTGCTTGCCGGGGAAGGTCACATCCCTCTCGCCTGCACGCCGTACGCAGTCAGTGCCGCGCCCATCACTGGCATGCTCGATCCCTGCAATACGGAATTCAGCCACCAGATGACCGTCAGGCGAATCTACGAATCGCCTCGCGTCACCAAGCCCTATACAGACCAGCAATGGCGTGACATCGAAGCGCTGGGGCATTCGGTCGATGCGAAATTACGGGCTGGCGACGTTCGACTCACCATGGGTGGCGAGCCAACGTTTGTGTCACTCGACGACGCTGACGGGGCCGAATGGACAAGCGCCGCGATGGGACCAAACAAGCGCAAGCTCGCAGTCGAACTCCTGGGGAAATTGCGCGATCGTTTCGCGCCGAAGGGGCTTCTTCACTACGGGCAGGGCAAGTGGTACCCCGGGGAGCTGCTGCCGAGATGGGCGCTCGGCTGTTATTGGCGCAAAGACGGAATTCCTATCTGGGAAGACGCCCGTCTGATCGCAGTAGACGGCAAGGATTACGGCTATACGATCGATGACGCGCGCCGGTTTCTCGAAGCCCTGACCAAGCGCCTGCAAGTGGATGTCTCGGTCGCGATGTCCGCCTACGAGGACACCTTCTACTATCTCTGGAAGGAGCGACGGCTGCCGGTAAATGTCGATCCGCTCGATCCAAAACTCTCCGATCCGGTCGAACGTAAACGCGTGGCGCGTATTTTCGAAGAGGGTTTGGGCACACTGACCGGTTATGTGCTGCCGCTTCGGCGCATCCCAACCAGAGACGGACGAGCTCGATGGACGAGCCGGCCCTGGTTCCTGGCCTCCGAGCACATATTTCTGATTCCGGGTGATTCACCGATGGGGTACCGCTTGCCTCTTGAGTCCCTGCCCTGGACCAAGCCGGAAGATGCTGAGTACGCCTTCGACCCTGATCCATTCGCCCAGCGCGACAAACTGGCGAACAGACCCGCGCGCCGGCCTGAGCTGTTCACCGCCCCGCCAGCGACGGACGATGCGCTGGTGGCAACCGAGCGCCCCAAACCGCCTGAAAAAGGCGAGTCTGCGCCGTGGGTCTCACGTCCTGCGCTCTGCGTACAACCGCGCGACGGTCGTGTGTTCGTATTCATGCCGCCGGTTGAATATATCGCCGATTATTTGGATCTCGTGGCTGCGGTTGAGGAAACGGCCGCTTATCTCAACATGCCGGTCGTAGTCGAAGGGTACGCGTTGCCGTTTGATCCGCGCATCCGCGTGCTTAAAGTAACGCCGGATCCCGGCGTGATCGAAGTGAACATTCATCCCGCGGAATCCTGGGACGAGCTCGTGCAGATCACCGAGGCTGTGTATACCCTCGCGCGCGAAACACGTCTGGGAACCGAGAAGTTTATGCTCGATGGACAGCACTCCGGCACCGGCGGAGGCAACCACATCGTGATCGGCGGTCCTACGGCTGCCGACAGCGGTTTTCTGCGACGTCCCGATCTGCTGCGAAGCATGCTCGGCTTCTGGCACAACCATCCCTCGCTGTCCTATCTGTTCTCGGGTTTGTTCATCGGACCTACCAGCCAGCATCCGCGCGTCGACGAGGCGCGCACCGACTCCATTTACGAGCTGGAAATTGCATTTGACCAGATTCCGGAGAAGGGTTCCCGCGAGATCTTTCCGTGGCAGGCTGATCGCGTTTTCCGGCATCTTCTCACCGACTTGTCCGGAAATACCCACCGTGCGGAATTCTGCATAGACAAGCTGTATTCGCCCGATGCCTCCGATGCGCGGCTTGGCCTGGTGGAACTGCGTGCGTTTGAAATGCCTCCGCACGCGCACATGAGTCTCACTCAACAACTGCTCGTACGGGCGCTGATCGCACATTTCTGGACGACACCGTACCGCCAAAAACTCGTATGGTGGGGGACCGCGCTTCATGACCGCTTCATGCTGCCCCATTTCACGGCACTGGACTGGGAAGATGTCATGGCTACCCTCCGCGATGCTGGTTATGCATTTCAGAAGGAGTGGTTCGCCGCGCACTTCGAGTTTCGGTTTCCGATAATAGGTTCGGTCTCAAAGCAGGGCATGCATTTGGAGTTGCGGCGCGCTCTCGAGCCGTGGCACGTGCTGGGGGAAGAAGCTGCCGGCGGCCAGACCGTCCGCAACGTGGATTCGTCTGTCGAGCGTCTTCAGGTGAAGGTGTCCGGATTGGTCGATTCTCGTTTCATCGTCTTGTGCAATGGCCGTACGGTGCCTCTCTACCCTACCGACGAGGAAGGTGAGTTCGTCGCGGGAGTGCGATACCGCGCATGGCAGCCCCCCTCCTGCCTGCATCCGAACATCCCGGTGCACACACCTCTTGTGTTTGATATCGTGGACAAATGGTCGGGCCGTTCAATCGGGGGTTGTACCTATCACGTGACTCATCCTGGAGGACTCGCCCACGAGAAGTTTCCCGTGAATGCTTTCGAGGCGGAGAGCCGGCGCCTGGCGCGATTTAGCGACTTGGGCCATACGCCGGGCATTATCGCGATTCCAGGCGAAGAGCGTAATCCGGCATTCCCCCTGACTTTGGACCTGCGGTGGACGCCGTGAGGTCCCCTTGCAAGGTACGAATGGTTATTCCTGCTGAGCCCGAATGAAGATTTCCGCAGATACCGCGAAACCACGCTTGCTGAGCACCGGTTATCCCGAGACGCCCGGTGTGTACGACGAGATGTGCCCGGCGCCGGGAGCTCTCCGCCCCCATTGGGACAAATTCATCCATGCTCTGTCCGCGCTAGGCGACCAGGAACTGGCACGCCGCTGGCAGACGGCAAAACATCGCATCCGGGAAAACGGCGTCACCTACAACGTCTATGGCGATCCGCTCGGAATGGATCGACCGTGGAATCTGGACGCAATCCCTCTGGTAATCCCGCCGCCTGAATGGAGCCAGCTCGAAGCGGGGCTGATCCAGCGCGCTCGGCTACTTAATATGATCCTGGTCGATCTGTACGGGCCGCAACGCCTGCTTCATGGCGGCCTGATTCCGGCGGCGCTGGTATTCGCCAATCCCGGCTTCTGGCGGCCTTGCCATGGAGTTCGAGTGTTGGGCGGCACCTACCTTCATCTCCTCGCCGTCGACCTGGCGCGGGGTCCTGACGGCGACTGGTGGGTCATTTCCGACCGCACCCAGGCACCCTCAGGCGCCGGCTATTCGCTTGAAAATCGCATCGTCATGGCGGAAACCTTTCCGGATTTATTCCGCGAGTTCCGCGTAAAACGGCTGGCTTCGTTCTTTCGATCGTTTCGCGAGACGCTCATTCGCCTCTCCCCCATGGCCCGTACCAATCCGCGCGTCGTCCTGCTGACTCCCGGGCCACTTAACGAAACCTACTTCGAGCACTCCTATCTCGCGCGATACCTCGGATTCACACTGGTTCAGGGCGGTGATCTGACCGTCCGGGACAACCGGGTATTCCTGAAAACGCTTGAGGGACTCAAGCAGGTGGACGTCATTCTGCGCCGCGTGGATGACGGGTTCTGCGACCCGATCGAATTGCGCTCCGATTCCTATCTCGGCGTGGCCGGGCTCCTGCAAGCCGTGCGAGCCGGCAACGTCACGGTGGCAAATGCGCTGGGAAGCGGGTTAATTGAAACATCCGCCTTCATGCCGTTTTTCCCGGGACTGTGCCGCCGAATGCTTGGCGAGGAGCTAAAGCTCCCGACCGCTGCGACCTGGTGGTGCGGACAGCCCCACGCGCTCAAACATGTACTCGATAATCTGGATTCGCTCGTGATCAAGCCCGCATTCCCTTCCAAGGGAATGGAACCTGTTTTCGGTGGCAAGCTTGGCTCCGAGGAGCGGTCGCGTCTGATCGAGCAGATCAAGGAGAGCCCGCAGGAATTCGCAGGGCAAGAGCTGTTGAGCCTGTCGTCCGCGCCCGCATGGTCTGAACAGCACGACCTCACTCCCCGGCGCGTTGTCTTGCGCGTGTATCTCGCGGCCAAGGGCGACTCCTGGGTGGTAATTCCCGGCGGCCTCGCACGGGTTTCGCCGTCCATGGATACGCCCGTTGTTTCGATGCAGCGCGGGGGCGGCAGTAAGGACACCTGGGTTCTCTCCGACAAACCTGTTGATACGTTCAGCCTGCAGCGGCCGCGGGACGTACCCGTCGAGCTGAGTCGCGGGATTGTGAGCGATCTGCCCAGCCGCGCGGCGGATCACTTTTTCTGGCTCGGCCGCTATGCCGAGCGGTGCGAGCATCTGGCCCGTATGCTCAGATGCATTCTGATACGGCTCACCGGTCAGCTGGGGACGGCGGACGGAGCGGAATGGGAATCGCTGATGAGGATGAACGACTGTCTGGAATCTCCCCACGCGCGACTGTCGAAGGACGAACCCGAATCGCATCCCGACTTGCTGCGCGATCTGGAGCAGGAAATTCTTTCGCGCATTTTTGAAGAGCAGCGCAGCGATAGCCTGACAGCTACCCTGTACCGTGCCGGGCGCTCCGCTGCGCAGGTGCGCGACCGGCTTTCAAGCGATTTGCTGCGCGTCGTGAATCAGTTCGGCTCACTCACGCGCGGCACCGACAACCTGGCCTGGGGATATGTCTCGGTCGGAGATGCTCTGGCTGTTTTGAACGGCTGCATCGGGACGCTTGCCTCGCTCCGCGGAATTGAGGTGGAGAACATGACGCGAGGCCCCGGATGGCATTTCCTCAGCATTGGAAGACGCTTGGAGCGCTCGGTCCATCTGGTTGAGTTGTTCCGCGCAATTATCGTGCCGCTTACGCCCCAGACCTGGCCCGCGCTTGAGATGCTGCTCGAAGTGGCCGATAGTTCGATGGCCTATCGGTCACGATACTTCACCATTTTGCAGCCCGCGCCAGTTCTGGATCTGCTGATGAATGAAGAAGCCAACCCACGGTCGCTCGCCTTCCAGGTAAAGGATCTCACCGATCATTGCCGCAGCCTGTCAAGCATGCCGTCCGGTGCAGGCTGGCCGATTGCCAAGCAAGGACGTATGGAGGAAGCAGCGTCGAACCTGTTTCATGCGGATGTTCGGAAACTTTGCGAACCGCGGGCCGGAGGAGGTAGGGAGCGGCTCGATGAACTCCTTGCCGCACTCGAAGCTGCCTTGCCGGGTTTGTCGAACGCGATCACGCACGCGTATTTCAGCCATGCCGAACCGGAACGGACCACATGATCTACCGCGTCAAACATCGAACGACCTACACCTACGAGGACCCGGTTTCGGTGTCACATCACCTAGTGCGTCTGACCCCTCGCGATATTCCCGGACAGCTTTGCCATGAAACCCATATTTCTGTGCTGCCGGCGCCAGCGGCCACGTCAACAGTGGACGACTACTTTGGAAATATTCAGACGTTTTTCACGCTCGAGGAACCGCACCACAGTCTGGTTGTAGAGGCGAACAGCGAACTGGAAGTGTACACACTGAAACATCCGGATTTCTCACACTCCCCACCCTGGGAAACAGTTGTCGAATCGTTAGTCAACGACAATAGCGACGAGGGCTTGGATGCTTTCCAGTTCGTTTTCGGATCTCAGCGCGTTACAGCAAGTCACGAATTTGCCGGCTACGCGCGCCAGGCGTTTCCTTCGGGACGGCCTTTACTTGAGGGTGCAAGCGAATTGATGCGAATGATCCATCGCGATTTTCAGTTCGATAAAAAGGCGACCGAAGTTACAACGCCTGTCCAGGCGTTTTTTGAAAAGCGCCGAGGCGTTTGTCAGGACTTCGCTCATCTGCAGATTGCTTGCCTGCGATCCCTGGGACTTCCCGCCCGCTATGTCAGCGGTTATCTGAGGACCCTGCCGCCGGCCGGCAAGCCGCGTTTGGTAGGCGCCGATGCCTCTCATGCATGGTGCTCGGCGTGGTGTCCTGGAGCCGGATGGGTCGATTTCGACCCCACAAACAATTGCGTTCCCACCGACGGTCACATCACGATCGCATGGGGGCGCGATTATAGCGACGTCAGCCCCATCCATGGGGTTCTGCTAGGGGGCGCCAAACATACGCTGGACGTGGGAGTGGATGTTGCGCCGATGTCCGGGCCGATCCAAAACTCCTGATCGGGTACCCAGAAATCGGTTGAATCAGCCTACGAGTATTGTTGCCAGGCGAGTCACCCAATCTCCCTGTGTTACGCCGTTACAACTTCCCTGTTGTGCTTAGTTTTTTCGAGTCGTTTGGACACAGAGTCGGCATGAGTGTTCTCTTCGTTCTTCGGTGACGTCTCTGCGATACCGAAGAACGCTTTGCGGGCTCTTTCAAACATGTCGTCGGGCACTGGGTTTGCGTTTTTCATCTTGAGTCTCCCATCAGTCAATTTGTAATTGCTTTCGGATCTTGCGCGGAAGTGCGACTCTCGTGAGCCAGTCTCGAACCTTAGGCAACCGCCACAGCTCCCTGGTGTCGCGGGTAGCGCTCAGAGGAATCAGTGCATTACCGCTGCCGTTGCGAACGTTCTGCTTGAGCGAATCGACTCCGGCCTGAAGGCCGCTTTTTATGCCCGGATGTTCATCGAGGAACTTGGAATGTTCATCCAGGAGCCACTCCCATACCCGAACCCTCTCCGGGAACCAGGCCGCGCCTGTGAGCCTTTCGCCACGATGATAATGACGCACGATATGCACACCGGGCACTCGAAGCGGCGTGAAGCCTTGCGCCAGAATTCGAAAAAACATGTCGGTGTCCCCGGCAACCTTCAGCGTTTCGTTGAAAGGGCCAACCTTGTTGAGGCAGGTCGCTTTAATGGTCACGCCGTGCCCCGTCCCCACTTTGACGAAATCTTCAAGTAGTTCCTGCCGGTTCTTGTGCTCTGGAATCTCGCGTACGCGCACAACAGGCGCACCGCCAGGCTCGCTTGATTCGCGGATAAATTTCGCCCCACACCAGCTGATTCCGATTTCCTCGGGCGTGGCTTTCAGGCAAGCGTAGGTGCTGGAGAGAAATGAACTCAGGTACTCATCGTCGTCATCGAGAAACGAGACGTATGTGCCCGCTGCCCGGGCGATTCCGATGTTTCTCGCATGAGAGACACCCAGGCTGACCGGGTTCCGAATGACCTGAATGCGAGGATCCGCGGGGAGGTCCGCCAGGTAATTCGTCGCAGATCCGTCATCGATCACGATCAGTTCAAAGTCGCGGAATGATTGGGTTCGCACACTTGCAACCGCTTTCCGCAGCATCGCCGCCCGATCACGGGTTGGCAATATGACGGTGAATACGGGAGCGTTATTTTCGGGATTCGTATGCATTTGTTTAATCATGCGAGTCGTTTACCCCGGGTAGTCGCTCAAGTGAGCCCGCCTGTCGCGGGCTCGCCTGGGGGCCTTCCAGGTAGGCACACACCATCGTGACCTACAGTCCCTTTTGCTTCGATAGACACATGGTCGCGTTTAAGCTGGTACTACTGCCGACTCTCGAGTAGTACCTCCGTACCTACGACGAGTGTCGTTGGCTGATCTCGTGATGCACAAAGACCGAATTGACCACCGAAAAAACCAGGCTGACTGAGAACTGAAAGCCCGATCGAACCGAGACAGAAATCAGGTTCGAATCGAATTAGGCGTATCGACAGAACACTTTCAAAGCTTGAGCACCCGGAGGAATCTAAGCATCCATTTCTGATTCAGAGCGCGAATCAGGGTTCAAATGGTTTTTTTTGCTTAGTTTACGAAGCGGGCATGCCTGCTAGGGGGCGTATTGATATCGATTGGGACTTACTTCGCGTCCGAACAACGTGCCGCAGCGGTCTAGACGACCTCGTCGAAGCTCCCGATCGCAGCGTGTCCGGCCGAAGCGCCATCGGCCTTCGAAGAACGGACAACTAATACCGTGTGCATTCCAGCGGAACGCGCGGCATCCAGCTCTCCGATCGAGTCGGAGCAGAAAAGGAACTGATTCTCCGGATGACCGCTTGCGGACGCGATTTTGCTATAGCTTCCTGGGCTGGTTTTGATTCCGATTCGCGTGTCGAAAAATCCTTTGATACCCACGCTTAAATCTCCGTACGTGGTTGTGCGGAAAAGCATCTGCTGCGCAAGAGCGCTACCGGAAGAATAAATTGAAATCTCTTTGCCCCGTTGTCGCCAGCGAACAAATGCCGGAGGTACGTCAGGAAAAACCTCTCCCCGCAACTTGCCCGAACGGTATCCTTCTTGCCAGATCAACCCTTGAAGCGCCTTCAGGGGACCAGCCTTGCTGTCGCGGTCCATCAACCAAAGTCCGTATCGCACGGCTGAATCGATTTCCGATACTTGTCCCGTAAGCCATTCCGGAGGATTTTGCGCCGCCTGCTGGTCAAGAACATGATTCGCCCTCAGGCCAGTGACGCACTCGCGAACCTCCGGCTCCTCAGAAGCCTTCCGCAGAAACGCGGAGAGATTCTGCCGAGCGTAACCAAATAGCGTTCGATAAACGAAATCGACGGGCGTCGTCGTGCCCTCGATGTCGAGCAGGACGACTGCAAATCCTGTTTCCTCGATGGGAGGCACGTGCTATTCCGCCGCTGATTGCGGCCGGATATACGTGGGGCCCCAGCAAACGGGTTCAAATTTGCGGTCAACGCCGCTATTGGTGTATAGAGGCGTCCAGCCGGATGTGTCCTGGAATAACCGGATCGCACGGATGTGCCGGTCGCCACAGAGATCAAACCAATGGCGAGTACCCCGCGGAACGCGGATCAAGTCGCTGGCGCCGACCTCGATGGCAATGACAGGCCCCTGCTGCGGATGAATGTGGAATAGCCCGCGACCGGCGAGGATGAAGCGAACTTCATCTTCGTCGTGCGAGTGTTCGATATTAAACCGTGCAAGCATCGCCTCAAGTCCAGGGGTATCGGGGGAAATGTCGATGACGTCCGCGGTCGTGTAGCCGCCCTTCTGTTTCAAGCGGTCGATCTCGGCCGAATAGGCCTTCAAAACCTGCTCGGAGGTTGCGCCGTGCGGCAACATCACATCCGTTTGCCAGCGTTCGTGTTCGATTCCGATTCCTGAAAGATAATCGCGAACCTCCTTAAATTCTGTGAGGTCCCGTCGTTCATCGGGTATTCGCACGCGAGCCATGGCATCTCTCCTACGCACTCGACCGGCAAACCGCCTGAACTAATATCTCAGGTAGAGCCGGAGCGCACCAGCACTTCCATAAGGAACTCGAGGATCTCCACGTGCCGCTTTGCCTGTCGCATGGTAGCGCCCCAGGTGTAGAGTCCGTGCTTACGAAGGAGCAAACCGTGAATTTCCGGCTGGTTTTCGAGCAGGTCCACAATCCTTGCTGCAAGCTCCTTCATGTTCTGCGAATTCTCGAGGATAGGCAACCGCTCGATATGTTCGTGCGTATGGACACCTTCCAAGCCCTTCATCATTTCATAGCCACCGAGCTCGACGTTACCCTGGGACGCATGACGTTCGGAGAGGATCGTGCCGCAAGCCGAGTGCGTATGGAATACGGCCCCTGCCCCGCGTGCTTGAACGATTGCCAGATGGATCGCCGCTTCAGCCGATGGCTTGTACTTGCCCCGAACGACTCGTTCCTGGGCGTCAATCTGGACAATCCGCGAAGCTCGAAGGCTTCCCTTGTCAAACCCGCTGGCTGTGATCGCAAGGTGCACTGGACTCCAGCGTACGACCGCGCTGAGGTTTCCGCTTGTCCCGAATACCCAGCCGCGCGAATAGAAACCTTTGGCGATTTCAGCAATTTCGCGGGCGGCTGTCTGAAAAGACACGCGCGGTCGCTTTTCAACCCGGTTTATTGGCGGCATCAAGCTTTCCAACCGATACCTAGAATCGTAACAGCTTCGTGTTCACGATTTCTTGGCTGTTGTCGGGTCTGGCGCGAACAACGATAGCGCAAACCGGGTAAGGTAGTTCTGAAGCTGCCAAAATACCTCTCCATTCCGGACGCGTCAACCGAGGCAGCGTTGCCAACAAGCCGGTTTTGTGAGGCGTGAGAAATTCCTTGACGGAGCAAACTCGCGCCTGTAGTGTTTCGTCGATGAGTATGGTCGTCACGCTCGCGTCCTGTTGTTGTACCCACAGCTAATTGCTGGCGGGCCGGGACGCGCGCGTGAACAGTCAACTGTAGCCGCATAGTCTCACTGGGACTCTTCCAAGGCCCGCTCGCCAGATCGACTGGTAAGCGGGCTTTTTGTTTTGCTCCGGTACCCCTACCAAGGATCCGCCAAACCGTTCATTAACTGGGCGTTGGTTGGAGTCGCCCGCCTAACCCGGTACGCCGAGGTATCGGCGCACAGAACTCACCTGGAGGTTGTCCATATGCAGCCTAGAAAGAGCACTTGGCGAAGCTGCCTGCTACCAGCGGCAGCGGCGCTGTTGTTCGCCGCCGCGGTTCCCAGCGCAGTTGCCCAGCAAGGATCGCCCGGATCGCCTTCTGCAACCTCACCAAACAACAAACCCTACCTGGTCGAGTGGGTCTACAAGGTCAAGTGGGGCTATGCGGACGAGTTCTGGGAAATCTTCAAGAAATATCAGATTGCGACGTTGAACCGGGAAAAGGAGCTCGGCTACCTGACTTCCTACACCGTGTATAGACCGGGCCTGCACACCGGCGAAGATACCCGCTGGGAATACCGCGTCGTGATTACGTACAAGGACCAAGCTTCGGCTGGGCATGGTACGGAGGTCGAGCGAGAGCTTTTTCCCGATCGGGCTACCCAAAAGCGCGAAGAGAATCGCCGCTGGCAGATCACCGAGGCCCACTATGACCTCCCGATCCGTGTCATCGATCCCAATGGGGACGGCAGCGAATAGCTATCGATGCGCGAAGTGCTACAAGGAGCAAAGGTTTTCCACGACAGGATAGACCCGACAAACCCGATCCAACACGAAAGGAACTCCGCAAATGCACGAACTGCTTCATTCGATACGTCCCGGATATTCGCTCTCGGGATTCGTCGTAGGGACACTTGTCGGTCTGACTGGCGTGGGCGGAGGCGCGCTTATGACGCCTTTACTCGTCATTTTATTCGGGATTCGAGCGACTACTGCAGTGGGGACTGATCTGCTATACGCGTGCGTCACGAAAACGGTCGGAACGGCAGTGCATGGTTTCAGTGGCACCGTCGATTGGCCGATTGTAAGACGCCTCGCCGCCGGCAGCGTTCCGTCTACGGCCCTGACGCTCGTGGTTCTGGCTCACTACCGGAACCGCCTGGAGGGCAGCAGCAACGTGATCACGACGGTGCTCGGACTCGCCCTGATCCTTACCGCGATATCGATCGTGTTCCGGAAGCGAATCCTGAATGCGCTCGCGGAATTTTCCTCCAAGCTGAGCCCGCGAGGCACGACTCTGCTTACGATTTCACTCGGCGCCGTCCTTGGAGTGCTGGTGTCACTCTCCTCGGTAGGCGCGGGTGCGATTGGCGTGACATTTCTGCTGATTCTGTATCCCAAGTTGCCGGCGAGCAGGCTCGTGGGCTCCGATATCGCGCATGCGGTGCCGCTGACGCTGATTGCCGGCATCGGCCATTGGTTTCTCGGATCGATTGACGGCCTTCTGCTGGTCTCGCTTCTCGTGGGTTCGATACCCGGCGTCATGATCGGCAGTTACGTTTCTGCCCGGATCCCTGACAAAGTGCTCCGTCCAGTTCTGGCCGGCACTCTTGCGGTAGTAGGCGCGAGGCTTTCTTTCTGACGGATCGGAAAACCCGTGGCGCGGTCGCCGAGTGGCTAGGCAAAGGTCCGCAAAACCTTTTCGGCGGTTCGATTCCGCCCCGCGCCTCCATTTTCATTGAGATTTGTCGCTCGCAGAAGGAACTTGGGACGATCGAGAATTGCGCGGTTTGAGACAGGCCTCCCTACAATAAGCCGGCGACGCGTCCCTGCTTGAGATTCCATAGGGCGGCGACCAGCGCGTCGACTTCCTCGCACGTGTTGTAGAGCGCGAGCGATGCGCGCACCGTACTTTCAAGACCAAAGCGGCGGAGGATTGGCTGCGCGCAGTGATGACCCGCGCGAACGGCGATGCCCTCTCGATTTAGCGCCGTGCCGATATCTTCCGTGCGGTAACCATCGAGCACGAAGGAGAGAACACTCGCTTTCTCCTTGGCCGTGCCGATCAACCGGAGTCCGGGAACACTGCGAAGCCCCTCGGTCGCGTAAATCAACAGATCGTGTTCGTATCGGGCGATATTGGGCAGGCCGATACGCTGGACATAATCAAGAGCCGCACCAAGCCCGACCGCATCGGCGATATTGCCGGTTCCGGCCTCAAAGCGCGCAGGCGGTACGCTGTAAACGGTCTTCTCGAACGTGACGTCCGTGATCATGCTACCGCCGCCCTGCCACGGCTGCGTGCGCTCGAGAATGTCCGACTTGCCATACACAACGCCAATCCCCGTAGGGCCAAAGATCTTGTGTCCTGAAAACACGTAGAAATCACAATCGAGCAGCTGCACGTCTACCGCCATATGGGACACGGCTTGAGCGCCGTCGACAAGCACCTTCGCGCCGTGGCGATGCGCGATTTCAATCATTTCCTCCCCAGGCGTAACGGTTCCAAGAGCGTTTGAAACCTGCGGAAAAGCCACCAGGCGTGTCCGGGGGCCGATGAGTTTGGTGTACTCGTCGAGAACGATTTGACCCGTGTCGTCCACCGGCGCAACGCGCAGCCGTGCGCCCTTCTCGGCACAAAGCATTTGCCAGGGAACGATATTGGCGTGGTGCTCGAGCCAAGTGATCACGATTTCGTCGTCCTTCTGAATATTCTGACGGCCCCAGCTCTGTGCAACCAGGTTGATGCCCTCGGTTGCGCCGCGCACGAATACGATCTCCTGGACCCTCGACGCGTTCAGGAACCGGCGCGCCTTTTCGCGAGCCGCTTCGTAGGCATCGGTCGCCCGCGCTGCCAGCTCGTGAGCCGCGCGGTGAATATTGGAATTCTCGTGAGCATAAAAGTGGTTCAGGCGATCGATCACACTCTGGGGCTTCTGTGTCGTCGCAGCATTGTCGAGCCAGACCAGAGGCCGCCCGTTGACGCGCTCCTGAAGAATCGGAAAGTCTCGTCGTATTTCGCCCACCTCGAAGGGACGAGACGACAAGCCCAAGTCGGGCAGCGCGGCAGCCTGCGCGCTTGCGGGCTGCAGTGTCGGCGCCACATCCACGGGCAACAGTTGTCGAGCTTCGCCGAGGAAGCTATACGCAACAGCCTGCTCAGCAGCTTCCGGGCGCACACGTGCACCCGGCACCTGTGGCGCCCCCAGGGACTTGAAGCCCGGCACGTCGCTCTCATCTGGCAGGGTTGCCGTTGCGGCTCGAAGTTCGCTTTCGGTAAGGTCTTGCCCCCGGGAGGTAGATTGTGTGGGCGGAGGCGCCGCTGCGGCGGTGTTTGAGAAAATCGGGCGCGCTTCCTCGAGAAAAGAGAAGGAGGGAATGTCAGAAAACGGGATTGCCCTAAAAATGCCGGGAATCGTCGTCCATGACAATGGAGTCTCAACGAACGTCGGTAGCGAAGGACTTGAATATCCGGGAATAGACCCAGGTAGAGCGCGCAGCTCGGCTTCGGTCGGGAATTCGCTTGATGGCGCGATTCCCGCCAATCCCTGCGGACTCACTTGAGACTCTGCGCGCGCCGGAATTGCTGGAAGCGTCGGCTGCGCTGCGGGCACCGCGCCACCCAATTGTGAGAATTCCGGCAGTGCCGTGAAGAATTCAGTGGCCATTCGTGCCAGAATCGCAGGATCAGGCACACCTGCCGGAAATTCCTTACCCGTAACCCAGACCTCTTGCCATGGGCTGCTGTTTCCCAGTGCCGGCGGGCCCGGTTTCGGTTCACTTGGACTCATGGTAGTTTCCGACCTCGACATCCTCCAGAACTCCGATTGCATCTTCGGTCAGCACCGCGACCGAACAGTAGAGCGAAATCAGATAGGACGCGATCGCCTTGTTGTTAATGCCCATGAAACGTACCGACAGCCCCGGAGTCTGTTCGCCAGGAAGGCCGGGCTGGAATAGTCCGACGACGCCCTGCTTCTTCTCTCCCACACGAAGTAGAAGGATGTTGGTCTTGCCACCATGGCTTTTCGGTTTTGCATGGCCATCGACATTCAGCTTTTCCGTCGGAAAGATCGGCACGCCGCGCCAGGTAAGAAACGGAGAACCGAACAGCGTTACCGTCGGAGGAGGTACTCCACGCAGGGTGCACTCACGGCCGAATGCAGCGATGGCGCGCGGGTGGGCAACGAAAAACGACGGCTCCTTCCAAACTTTGGCCAGCAATTCGTCCATATCGTCTGGCGTGGGCGAACCTTTCCTCGCCTTGATCCGCTGCGTAGCCGCGACATTGTTTAACAGGCCGTACTCGGCGTTGTTGATCAGCTCGCTCTCCTGCCTCTCCTTGACGTTCTCGATCGTCAACCGCAGCTGTTCTCCGATCTGACTGTAGGGATTGCTGTAGAGGTCTGAAACTCGCGTGTGAACGTCCAGCACCGTCGTGATAGCGCACAAGGTGTATTCACGAGGCTTTTCCTCATAGTCCACGAACGATTCCGGAATAACCTTTTCATCTTTCGTCCCGCAGGCGACCTCTACGGACTCCTGGTTCACAACCCGGTTGACGCGGAGCGTGCCCGCCTCCAGCGGCTTCCAATCCAACAGACGCACGAGCCACCGCGGCGTGATCGCCGAATACTGGGGCGGGGTCTTTGTAACATTGGCAAGCTGAAATGCTGCGCGATCGCCCAGCGCATGTTGTGTGGGTTCAGCCATTCGCGGATTTCCCCTTAAGTGAAATAACGGCGGGCGGCCCCGGGAAAAAATCCCGACGCGACGTCCGGCGGAGCTCTATACGGTAATAGTTCGACCGCTGATTATTGTTGGTCGGACCCTTGGCGGGGTACCGAGGAGGAAGCGGTTGTGCACCAACCGGTGCCAGCAGCACTGTCGTACGTTAGCCGGACGCGAAGTGTCCGTCAAGCGGTCGTTCGGTTCTGGGCAATTGCCTGGACGTTCGAGGAAATCAGAGGCGCGAAATCTTTTGCAACGAAACCGTGAAATAGCACTTGACGCCCACGCAGCGTTCGTTTACAAAGGTCTGGATGATTTCTGACGCTCAGAACCGCGCGTGGACATGTGCATGTTGTACCAGCGTCGCGTGTGTGTCTTCTAGGGCGGACAGAATGTAGCACTCCAGTCTGAGAATCGAAGCCCAAGGACCCACCGCCAGAAAAGTACATGGCAGGTGGGATTTTTATTTTAGGGCGCAAATCATGGAGAGATGACTGAGATGAGTGTTTCGAGTGGGAACGAACCAGAGCCAGAGCTGTCCACGAGTGAACGTGAGCTCCTTAGGGAGGTCGCACTTTCCGTACGTGGAATCCGTTATGGCTCCGTGTTGTTGACGATTCACGACGGACGTATCGTCGAGATGAGCAGGACCGAGCGTCTGCGGAAAAACCCAACCTAGCGATCTGTTGAGGAATCAAGCGAACGGATTTGGATAGTTGTTCCCGGAGATGAGACAAGTGACGGTGAAGCAATACCGGTTTACGGAAGTCGGACTGAGCTTCGAGGCGCCGAAAGGCACGTTGGACTGTACGTGTTGTACATCCGGCGTGTGCGCCTTCTTGAGCCTCAGAATCTAGCAGCCAGATCAAAGAGCTGCAGCCCAAGGACCCACCGCCGGTAATACTCCTGGCGGGTGGGTCTTTTGTTTTTGGACCCGGCTTCGAAGACTTACCGATCAGGAGGATCGCGCTGCAGAAGGTACTAACCTTACCCAATCGGGCAGGTAAACGAAATCGGCCATCCCACCAGTCTCCTGGAGGCTACCGGCCACAGCGAACTCCAGGAGAGGACTCATGTCGAAAAGAAGAGCTATTGCAACATCGCTACTAGGATTTGTGTTTTTGCTATCGCCGGTGAGCAGCAAAGCGCAAGAAGTTGACGCGGCAATTGTGGTGGGTACCGTTCAGGATCCAGGCCAAGCAGCTGTCGCGAACGCGACCGTCAGGCTGACTCACCTTGCCACCGATTCCGTTGTGGAGGTGCACACGAACGACCACGGCGAATATCGTACGCCTCGCCTGCGCCTTGGAGAGTATGAAATCAGCGTCGAGGCTTCCGGCTTTAAGCGCTTCAACCAGAAAGGCGTGGTTCTCAACATTGGCGACGTCCGGGAGGTAGATGCGACCCTCGAGGTCGGGGAGCTGTCCCAGTCAATAACCGTGGAGTCGGCAGCGCCGCTGCTACAAACGCAAGACTCGACAGTCGGTACCGTAATCACGAACCAGGAAATCACCGAACTTCCCCTGAACGGTCGGAATTATCAGCAGCTGGCGTTGCTGTCGGCCGGCACCGTACCTCCGTTGGTCAACAATGTGGGCATCAGTATCGGCGGGCAGCCCAGTGCCCAGGTTGCCTATCTGCTCGACGGTCAGGATAACAACAACCAGGGCATGTCGCCGTCGGGCAATGCCGGGCAGAAAGACATCGTCGAGCCGTCGATTGATGCGCTCCAGGAATTCAAAGTAGTAACGAATGGATACTCGGCCGAATATGGCCGCTCTTCGTCAGGAGTGATCAGCGCAGCGATTAAATCCGGCTCCAATCAATTTCATGGCGAAGGTTTTGAATTCGTGCGGAATGCAGCGCTAGACGCAGAAAACTACTTTACGCCTGCAGATCAGCCCAAGCCACCGTTTGGACGAAATCAATTCGGGGGCGCGATCGGTGGTCCGATCATTCATGACAAAACCTTTTTCTTTGGAGATGTCGAGTTTGGCAGAATTCGGGAAACCTACACGTCGGTCAACTCCCTGCCTGATGCCGCCGAACTCACAGGCGCCTTCCCAGTCGGCCCCAAGGATCCAATCATCTATGACCCATCCACTCCCGGCGTGCCATTCCCCATCGTAAATGGCCAGTATGTGATTCCTGCGAGCAGCATAGATCCGGTCTCCCAAAAGGTTGTGAATCTGCTAATCGGGGCGGGTGCGGATCCCTCCACGGCGACGGCGAACAACTTTGTCTATGCCAGCCCAGAGAATACCAATGCCCATCGCTGGGATCTTCGCGTCGACCAGATCCTGAGCGAGAAGCAGAATCTATACTTTCGGTACAGCTCGCAGGTCGACGACCTGGGCATAACATCACTACTTCCTCCCGCTCCCGGCGAGGGCTACTTCTCCTACGGGCCGGCGTCCAGCAAGACCGGATCCCAGACCGTGGACGGCACGAGCTTCGTGCTGGGCTACAACCGCATATGGTCTTCGACCCTGGTCAGCTCGGTTCTCGTGGGCTGGAACGATCTGTTCTGGAATAACACCCTACCCAAGCAAAACCTGACTGGAATAGGCATTCCCGGCGTGAATGAGACTAACCCTGGCTTTTCAGGGCTCCTCATTACGGGTCTGCCTAGCCTGGGCGTCACGAACGTGCCGAATACGGATATTTCTCAAAACCGGCAGTTGTCCGGCGATCTCACCTGGACGAAGGGATCTCACAACATCAAATTTGGCGTGCAGGAGTATTGGCTGCAGACCAACTTCCACAGTTCCCAAACCTCCAGCGGAACCTTCAATTTCAATGGTCAGTACACAGGTGATCGGTCGCTCGGTGAACCCATTGGCAATCCCTTCGCGGATTTCCTGTTGGGTGACGCCTCTGCCGCAAGCGTTTCGACCTACGCGAACCTGAATTTTCGCATTCCCGAAACGAACCTCTTCGTCCAGGACGATTGGAAAGTGAACCGTCACCTCACCGTCAATATCGGCCTGCGCTACGAACTGACTCCACCCGCAGTCGACGTACACAACGCGATTGCCAACTTCGAGATGAATACCGATCCGTACGTCGGCACTCCACAGCTCGTGCTTGCCGGAGCGAATGGTAGCGGGATCGCGTCCCGAGCACTGCAGAACGTTGACTACCATCAGTTCGCCCCTCGCTTCGGATTCGCCTACAGCCTGGGCGACAAGACCGTCGTGCGTGGCGGCTACGGAATCTTCTATTCCAACGTCATCACCGTGGGTGGCATGTCGTCGCTGGAGAAAAACCCACCCGACAGCGTTGTCGTGAATGAAAACCCGAGCACAACAGTGCCATCGGTCTTTCTGCAGGATGGATTCGCAAGCAACGCATTGTCCGTGGCAAACGCAAAAAACGTTCAGTTGGTTTCCTTCGATCAACGGAGCATTCCGCCGACCGATTATCAGTGGAATCTGAATGTTCAGCGGCAGCTACGGGGCGGTTTCCTGCTCGAGGTTGGCTATGTCGGGAACAACTTCGACCACAATTGGTGGTCAATCGACGGCAATCCTGCACCGCTCACCGCCGACCCTGTGGGAAGTTTGAACTCCCGACGCATCTTTACGTCAGCGGCCGTTCCCGGCACGCCGTATACGATCAGTCTCTCAAACATCAAGCGAATCCAGAAAAGCGGCTACAGCCGCTACAACGCGCTACAAACCAAACTTGAGAAACGCTATTCAAATGGCTTGTCGCTCATTGCTTCCTATTCCTATTCCAAAACCATGGCTCTGGGTGACGCGGCCGGGCTTCAGAATCCCAACGATTGGGCTGCCGAGTATGCGGTCGCCGGCCAGGATGTGACACAGCACTTTGTGGCCAGCGCCATCTACGAGCTGCCGTTTGGAAAAAACAAGAAGTTCGGAGACCGCTGGAACGCCGTGACCGATGCCTTCCTGGGCGGATGGGCCGTCGATCCCATCGTAACGGTCAGCACTGGGTTCCCTGTCAACCTAACCGAAAGTACCGATCCATCGAACACCGGCCAGAACGACAGGCCCGACGTGGTTGGCGACTGGCACCTGGCCAATCCGACCGTCAGTGAATGGTTCAATACGGCCGCCTTTGTCGCGAACGCTCAGGGCACTTTTGGTGACGCGAAACGAAATTTGCTTCGGGCCCCCGGTCTGTTCAATGTGGATCTGGCCGCCCACAAGTCTTTCCAGGTTACCGAACGCGTCAGCGCTCAACTCCGCGTCGAATCATTCAATTTCACCAATACGCCGGCGTTCGCGGCTCCCGACGCCGTGGTCGGTGATCCCAACTTTGGCCGCATTCAGTCAGCAGGAAATCCGAGGCAAGTCCAGCTCGGCGTGAAGGTGCTTTTCTAGCAAAAAGTCAAAGGAGAGAGGGAAAAATGAAAAAGTTGATGTTTTTGATGCTTTTCGCAACATCCGTAGCTTTCGGACAACAAAATGCACAGGCGCCGAAGTCTCAGGCGAAAGTGTTAACACGCGCGGAGTTCGACGACCTGTTCTCCAAACCCGACCAGATTCTGATCATTGACGTTCGCCGCCCGGACGAAATCAAGGACATTGGTGGTTTCCCGGTCTACCTCAACGTGCAGATCGGCGATCTTGAGAAGAGCCTCGACTGGATTCCCAGGAACCGCACGATCATAACCGTGTCGAACCACGCCGCTCGGGGCGGGCGCGCAGCCGACATTCTGACAAAGAACGGCTTTACAGTCGCTGGCACGATCGGAGTTCAAACCTACGAGCAGGCCGGGGGTACACTCGCCAAGATCGTCACGCCGCCGCCTCCGACCACCACAGCCGAGAAGAAGGAACCCTAAGAGACACCCTCATTGCGAAAAGGAGGAATGAACGTGGTGAATTTTCGACGCGCGTGGTTCCTGCTTGCAGAAGCGTTTCTGGGCGCGGTGTTGCTGAGTCCAGCCGCCGCTCTCGCTCAGTCGGTTTCGGCTGGTGCGAATCCTGCACCACCGAAGGCCGATTCCAATTCTGTCGACAACCGCAGACCCGCGACATCAAAGCCATCTGTCGCCCCGCGTCCCACCCCGCGGACGCCGGATGGCAAACCGGATCTGTCCGGGGTATGGAACGGGCCGGGCATATACATCAACAAGGACTTTCCTGAAGGGAAGTTGCCCTACACATCGGCAGGCGAAGCCGCCTATCAGTACAACATGACGGGTGCTGTGGATCCGCAGTCTCTCTGCATCATCATCGGCCAACCACGGGCTGATCTCGACGCTCAGCCGTTTGAAATCGTTCAGACTCCGAAACGCGTGGCCTTCCTTTATGAGCGTAATACGAACTGGCGGATCATTCCGGTCGATGGGCGCCAGCATCCCAAGGAGCCGGAACCCTCCTTTTTTGGCGACGCGGTCGGCAGTTGGGATGGCGATACGTTTGTTGTGGATTTAGTCGGCTTCAAGGGCAACAAGGTGTGGACCGACAATGTCGGCCACCCACAAAGCGATTCCCTGCACTTGGTCGAACGATGGACGCGTCCCGACGCGGACCATTTGCAGCTTGACCTCACTCTTGACGACCCAAAGTACTACACCAAACCAATCAAGATCACGAGAAACCTCAAGCTGCAAAAATACGAACTGATCGAATTCTCGTGCGATGAGAACAACCTCGATCGGGATCGTTTGGGGCCCGGCCTTGGGACCAAGGACGGAACGCGCGGCTACGACAAGCAAGTCATCCAGAATCTGCCGCCGGTTGCTCCAATCGGGACCGATCACTAAGAACTGATATCGACAGAGATCACAAACGGGAGAACCAGACATGAAGGCTAGACAAGTTTTGATGACCGTAATCATCGCGTTGCTCGCGGCATTGCCGGTGTTTGCGCACCATTCTTTTGCGGCGGAATTCGATGAAACCAAACCGATCGCATTGAAGGGGATTGTTTCGAAAGTAGAGTGGGAGAATCCCCATGTCTATTTCTATGTTGACGTCAAGGATGACAAGGGAAACGTCGTGAATTGGGGCGTGGAAAGCACGAGTGTGGTCGAGCTTATCCACCGTGGCTGGTCGCACGATTCGCTAAAAGTCGGCGATCACGTGACCGTCGAAGGCTTTACCGCCAAGGACGGTTCGCACCTTGTCGGCGCAAGGCTGGTGACCCTGGCTGACGGGCGCAAAGTGTTCACCGGATCGCCAGGGGATGGGGGCCCCGGAGATCCGAATAAAGACCAGTAAGTCGCGATTCGGCGTGCCGCCGGGGACTTGGTCGCTCGCGAGTGGGAGACGAACCGCTCCCGAGCGGTTTGGAGGTTCGATCCGAAAGGCACGATTTGGGGAAAGGAAGAAGTGTCCGGGAATATGTCGCCTCTCATACATCTTTGCCAATGGCTCCACGACTCTGCAATCGGAACCTCGATCCGCGAGTCGACATATGCCTTTCCCATCATCGAGACTGCTCACGTCCTCGGCATCACGCTGCTGGTCGGTACGATCGCTGTTGTCGATTTGCGTCTGCTTGGAATATTGTTCAGACGAGAAAGGGTCTCGTCAATCGTTCGACAGGTCTTGCCGCTGACCTGGTCTGGATTCGTAGTAATGTTCGTGAGCGGTTTTCTTCTTTTCTGGTCGGAGGCTGAAAAAGCCTACGTAAACCCCGTCTTTCGCATCAAGCTTTTGCTCTTGTTGCTGGTTGGACTGAATCCCTTGATTTTCCATTCCACCATCTACCGCAGAGTGGCCGCGTGGGACGATGCGCTCGTGGCACCGCTACAGGCCAGGGTAACGGCCGTTCTCTCGTTAACACTCTGGAGCGCAACTATCGTCGCCGGACGGGCAATTGCCTACTTCCACTAGAAATCCTTTTCCGGCCGCTCATCGTGTAGGTGAAATACGCTGAACTTAGGTAGGTAGGAAGGATTGAGACCGATGTCCGTTCTGCACTTTTTCCAGTGGTTGAGCCACTCATCATTCAGTATTTACCTGCGTCACTCGACGTGGGGATTCGCCATCATCGAGACGATTCACCTGCTTGGGCTTGCCTCGCTCGGAGGGTCAATCCTGATCGTCGACCTCCGGCTGCTCGGCATCGGCTTGCGGCGCCAGCCGATTTCCCTGGTTGTGAGAGAACTCTCGCCGATCTTGTGGGGAAGTTTGGGAGTAATGCTGGTCTCTGGCGCGCTTCTGGTTCTGACGGGGCCCATGAAGTACTACCACAGTCCGTCGTTTCGGCTGAAAATGCTGCTGTTTCTCCTCGCGATTGCCTTCTACTTCAGCCTGCATCGCGGCGTAATCAAATCGAATACGGATTTTGTTCCGTCATCTTGGTCAAGGGTCGCGGCTGTGGTATCGCTAGCCCTGTGGTTCGGTGTTGGGCTCGCAGGACGCGCGATTGGCTTCCTCGGAATGGTTCTCGTTTAGATTGAAGACATCAAATCGCTGGGCACTGCATTGGGCTACGATCGACAGCCGCGATTACAGCTTTGTGATCGAATTGGAACGTGTTCCCTATTGGGCAGAAGCGCCTGGTACGCATGCCTTATATTATTGATGTCTGGTCAGGAGCTATTGATCGGGGTCCAGTAGAGATGGCTTGACCGGCGGAGGTTATTTGTGAAGAACACGAACATCTGGATTCGACTGGTGCTGAGTACGGCGCTAGCCGGAAGGCTCATGTTTGCATTCAGCGCCCCTGCTCGCGCTGACAGCGACCACCGAGAAGAATGCCAACGCCGACTTGAGTCGGACCGAGCTCGAATCGATAGCGACGTCATTAGGTATGGTGATAACAGCCGCCAGGTCGGCCGCGATGTCTCCAAGATGAACAAATCCCGTCAATGGTGCAAAGACCATCAGGCGGATTGGGATCACGACAAATTCGATCTTAGCTTCTACCTGACCGGCAAGAAATAGCCGTTACTGGTATGGATCGCAGTGCTGGAAATATAATCGGCATCCAACCGAGACAAAACCGCGGAAACGATTCTCGCTCACGCACGGTGCGCTGCTCTTGAAACTACAGCTAAAGCCGTCTTCTCTGGCCGGGCTTGCTGGTTCGATCGGAGACGAACTAGGCAAACGGATTATCGTCGGCACTAGGGCCGTAAATCGACGGCACTGGAACGTCCAGCATCCGAAGGTAGACTGACAGCTGCCCTCGATGGTGGTAGACGTGATTCAGAAGTACCGAGCGCAAAAAACCGATCCGCGGGACCGACATCACCACCTTACCCTCTCTGGTTAAGGTCCACGTCGATGCGAGCCTGGTGTCGTCCATCCTCTTCAAATTTCCCTTAGCGGTTTCGAGACTTGCTGAAAACGTATCGAGGATTTCCTGCCGACTCTTGGGTTCGGGCTGCGTGAAGCTTGGGGCCTCAACCGTATCCTGCGCAGCAATTGCGGTGACGCCCGCGGGCACCGACGCTATGTGCAGCGCCAGCTGGCCCAGGGAAAAGGACTTCGGGTGTGGTTTCCAGCCGAGTTTGTCCTCCGGAATTCGATCGAGGACCCGCTTCGTCGTTCGCGCTTCCTGGTCGAGCTCCATCAGAATGGATTCTGCAAGTTTCATAGCCATTCCCTCCTCGGGCGCGATGTCTGGTGTCCCGGTTGGTTCGACCCGTTCCAATCGAACGTGTCGGAAATTTTTTGTGGCGCTGTTTGGAACGGCCTTCCTGACCGCGAAGGCCGCCCACCCCCTGCCGAAGTGACTTTGCCGCCCGAGGGCGGAGCGGCTGCCGCAGATGCTGCAAGCACCGATTCCATCGCCGCTCGTATTCAACGACCAGCCGCACGCCCGGCGCCCGAGGTTTCCGCTCGCTTCTTGGTGCGCGCGTTGATCTGACCCCATCCGCCGGTCATGCCCTTCCTGTAATCATCCGGAATAAAACCGAGGGCGATGTGTTGGAACTTGATCAGCGTTCCGCCGGCTTCCTCGCTCAGCCTGTACTGGACATTCGAAGCCACCGCAAAGGACATCATCAGCGGCCCCGTGAATTCGAGGAGAGTGGGTCGTTTGATCGCCTGCACGTGCCCCCAAAAGTGACCGTTGTTGTCGCCGAGATCTCTATACCATCTCCCGCCCGGCCATGCCTCAATCTTCATCGGCATCGGACGGTCTGCATCTGCAGTCATTAGGGGCCCAAGCTGTTCCAGAAGTGCGTCAAACGTCACTTCCAGTGGTGCCTTTACGTGGATTTCCTCGGTCAGATTCAGCGTCAGATCCTCCATCTTTGCACCCGTTGCGATCATGAATCCTCCTTGTTCTTCCTTAGACTCGCCTCGGCCATTTTGGCTTCGGCTCGTTCCTTCACCTGTGCCAACTGATACCTCCAGAACCGCTCGAACTCGCTCGTCCACTCGTGCAGCGGACGAATCGCCATAGCGTTCGTCCGATACAGCTTCCTGCGACCATCGCGGCGCATTCGTACGAGACCGACGTCTCGCAAAACGCGCAGATGCTTTGAGACCGACGGCTGCTCGAGGCGCAGCGCAATGACAATGTCTCCGACGGGCCGCTCCTCGACCGCGAGATATTGGAGGATCTCCCGCCGCCGCGGCTCTGCCACCGCATTGAAGGCATCCGATGTCGTTGCCGCCCTCGCCATGGACCTAATATTACATTCCTATATGGGCATATGTCAAGAACGTTTAGGATCGTCTCCACACAGACGATGCCTCGGCAGTCATCTGGCAGCAGCTGGAAGTCAGAGATCGCGAGCACCTTGATCGAAAATGCATATCTGCTTGCGCGCCGATCGGGCCCTGAAAGCAATCAGCATCGCATTGGGCGAGGACTTCTCGGGGCGCAGGCATGCCACTGCTGTCTTGGGGATTTCTCAGTCGCAGTAGGGCTCACCGTGCGACCAAAGCCGAGTTCCGTCATCTTATGTTGTTTAAGTGGCCCAGAAGTTTAGAATTACCTCCTGTACCAAAGATCGGACAAATTATGGCGAAACCAATTCTGCTGAGTGTAGACGATGACTCCGACGTCCTGAGGGCGATTGAGCGCGACCTCCGGTCGCATTACGGCGCTGATTACCGCGTGATCGGTAGCGACTCGCCCGAAGGAGCGCTCTCCCTTCTAAAACAGCTGAAGGTGCGGAACGACAGCGTGGCTCTACTTCTTGCCGATCAGCGGATGCCTCACATGGACGGCATCGCATTTCTACAGGAAGGGATGCGGATTTTCCCCGGGGCAAAGCGTGCCCTACTCACAGCCTACGCCGATACGAACGCCGCGATCAGCGCCATCAATCATGCCAACATCAACTACTTCTTCTTGAAGCCGTGGGATCCTCCCGCGGAGCACCTCTACCCGCAGTTGGATGATTTGCTCGATGATTGGCAAGCTTCCTACCGGCCGGCATTTGACGGGATCCGGGTTTTGGGAACTCGCTGGTCGCCACGCTCGTATGAGCTGCGGGATTTCCTGGCACGAAACCGGGTTCCCTATCAGTGGATTGACGTCGAGGCTTCCGCCAATGATCCAGACACCAAGCGTCTTCTGGACGCCTTGGGCCCGGAAGCGTCAAGCCTTCCGGTCGTACTCTTCCCGGACGGCACGAAACTTCTTGATAGTGTGCCGGCCGAAGTCGCGCAACGAGTTGGTCTACGGACTCGCGCGCAAACGAACTTCTATGACCTGGCTATCGTGGGTGGAGGACCGGCGGGTCTCGCTGCCGCAGTCTACGGTGCGTCCGAGGGACTCCACACGGTGATGATCGAGCGCGAGGCCCCCGGCGGGCAGGCCGGAATGAGTTCGCGCATCGAGAACTACCTTGGATTTCCGAATGGGCTGAGTGGCGGCGACCTGGCCCGGCGCGCGGTCGTGCAAGCCGAGCGTTTCGGAGTTGAAATACTATCTCCGCAGGAGGCTGTCTCGATCCGGACCGAAGGGCCTTACCGAATTATCAAGCTCGCCGACGGGAGTGAGATCTCCTGCCACGCACTACTGATCGCAACCGGCGTACAGTGGCGACGCCTGGAAATGCCGGGTATCGATCAGCTACGGGGAGCGGGAGTCTACTATGGTGGCGGCGCGACCGAAGCCCTTTCATGCAAGGGCGAAATCATCTACGTCGTGGGCGGCGCGAATTCGGCAGGCCAGGCAGCCATGAACTTCGCGAAGTATGCCGACCGGGTGGTCATCGCAGTGCGCGGAAGCTCCCTATCGACCACGATGTCGCAGTATCTGATCGACCAGATAAAGGAGACGCCGAATATACAGGTCTGGGCAAACGTCAGCGTCGTCGAAGCCCACGGCGAAACGCGTCTGGAAGAGATCTCGTTCCTTTGTTCAGATACCAACAAGATCGAACGGGTGCCGGCGAGTGCAATGTTCATCTTCATTGGAGCGCTGCCGCGAACAGCGTGGCTCGCAGATCTTGTTGAGCGCGACGATCGCGGGTTCATCCTAACGGGTCCCGACCTCATACGAGAGGGGCAACACCCGAAGGGGTGGACGCTTGACCGAGATCCGTTTTTGCTGGAGACCAATGTTCCCGGTGTGTTTGCCGTGGGCGATGTACGCCACGGCTCGGTGAAACGCGTCGCTTCGGGCGTTGGCGAAGGGTCGGTTGCGGTGCAATTCATCCATCAGTATTTGAGCAAGGTATAAATGGCCGACAATTCAGAGCTGCTTCGCGTCCCTGTATTCATAGGTCTGCCCGATGACCAGATTACGTGGTTCCTCAGCCAGGCGGCGGAACTGGCCCTCAAGGCCGGCGAAACGTATTTTCGCGAGGGCGACCCGGCCGACGCGATGTTTGTCATTCTGGAAGGCCAGGTTCAGGTACGCGGCGAAATCGGTGGCGAACCCATCGTAATTTTGCTGAAGCCGGGCGATGTGACCGGAGTGCTTCCATTTTCAAGAATGAAACAGTTTACGGTGGGTACGCGCGCGGTCACGGACGCACGGGTCCTGCGTTTTCCTTCTTCGCTATTTCCCGAGCTCGTGCAGAAAATGCCGGAACTGACACAGCGCCTGGTCGGGCTGATGTCCGATCGAATTCGCGAGACCACTCGACGAGAGCAGCAGCGCGATCGACTGGTATCTCTGGGAAAACTCTCGGCTGGTCTTGCGCACGAACTCAATAATCCGGCTTCTGCAGCCAAACGAGCAGCAAGCCAGTTGCGCGACATTCTCAAAAAAATCCGCGACGCAAGCCACGAGCTCGGAAAGCGCGAGCTCACCCCCGCACAGCAAGCCGAGATCGAAAAGCTGGAAGCGTCGTTTATCCAACGAGACGAAGTTCCTTCCGATGCGCTGACGATCAGCGACCTGGAAGACCAGATCGATTCCCTGTTGCGCAGTCACGGCCAGACCGATATGTGGCAGATGGCGGCTGATCTTGCGCACCGCAACGTCAAGCCAGAAGCGCTCGAATCACTTTTTGCGACGCTCGACGCGGACACCGCCCGCGCTGCGCTGGTGCGAATCGCTGCGTCGGTTGAAGTTGCGACCCTACTGAACGAGATCGAGAGCGGTACTTCGCGAATCTCGGACCTGGTCCGGGCCATCAAGGAATACACCTACATGGACCAGACTCCCTTGCAAAACGTGGACATCGTAAAGAGCCTGGAAACGACGCTCACCATCCTGAACCACAAACTCAAACACGGAGTCGTCGTACAACGCGACTACCAGCGCATTCCTCTTCTGGTGAATTCATTTGGAAGTGAGCTGAACCAGGTTTGGACCAACCTCATCGACAACGCCATCGACGCCATGGGCGGAAAAGGGGAACTTAAAATTCGGACATATCGCGACGACGATTGCGTGGTGGTTGAAATCGACGACAACGGTCCGGGAATTCCATCCGACGTACAGCCACATATCTTCGAACCGTTCTTCACAACAAAGGGAGTCGGGGAAGGAACAGGACTCGGTCTCGATACGGTTCAGAGGATTGTGAAGAAGCACCGGGGCAATATTCAACTCACCTCAAGACCCGGAGACACGCGTTTTCAGGTATGGCTGCCACTCGCCGAAGGACCCGGTTAGGTATTTTACCGTGGGCAAAGGATGCGCGAGCACCTCCAGCCCAATCCATCCTGACCGTGAAGAGATCACTCTCATCGGTGTGTTCGCCGGTCGCTCCATCGGGCTTGATAAAATCGAGGAACGCCTGGGGATGATACCCAGTAACCACTTCGCTGCCCGTTTTGAGTGACCCGCGAGATTCGGACTCCCGAGCCTCTGGGTCGAAGGCAGTGGATTGCTTTAGGAGTTAAATTCGACAGTCTTCGCGAGAGCCGCCAGCAAGTTTCTTGGTAGAATCTGTCCGAGACCCCGTAGCTCAACTGGATAGAGCGTTAGCCTTCTAAGCTAAATGTTGTCGGTTCGATTCCGACCGGGGTCGCCATATTTTCCACGCTTTCTGGGCCTAAGGTGGCATTTATTGTCTAACCCTGTATCAATTGCGCGTAGACAGCCGGATCGACATTGCCGCCGCTAATTACGCAGCAAACCAGCCGATCCCGAAAGAGATGAGGGCTCGTCATCACGGCCGCCACGCCGAGCGCCCCGGTCGGTTCGACCTTTAGGTTGGCGAGTTCGAAGAGCAGACGCACCGCTTCTCTAATCTGCACCTCCGGTACTTCAACAATACTCTTCATACCTCGCTTGAGGATTTTCCAATTGCGTTTACCCAAACTGATCGTCCGGGCACCATCGGCGATCGTTTGTGGCTCGCTCTCATTTTTCACGATTTCCCCTGCCTTCAGTGACCGAGCGGCATCATTTCCCAATAGGGGTTCCGCTCCAATCACCTGAATCTTCTTCCGCGTGCGTTCGATTCCCGTGATGACGCCCGAGCTGAGGCCTCCACCGCCAATCGGCACAACTACAACTTCCGGCAAAGGCTTGAGCTCGCTCAGTTCCTTGCCGAGCGAGCTGTTTCCGAGAATCACATGGGGATCGTCGTAAGCACTGGCAACGTAGGCTCGAGGATGCCGTTTTGAAAGTTCGGCAACTCGTTCGGCGCGACTCTTCGCTCTGACATCGACGAGCGCGACCTCCGCTCCATACTCACGAACAGCATCGATTTTGACCTTCGCCGAAGTCGTTGGCATTACAACGATGCAGGACTTGTTCAACAACGAGCACGCATATGCAAGGGCCTGGCCGAAATTCCCCGAGGAGGCTGCGATAAGCATTTTTTGCGGCACACGGGACGCAACGCTATAAGCGGCGCGAAATTTGAAGCTTCCCGTATGCTGGAAGGTTTCTGACGCCAAGATGATCTCTGCGCCAAGATAAGCGTTGAGTCGCTCAGATCTGAGAATCGTCGTCGGTCGGACTCTGGCTTGATCGCCTCGACTCCCGTGAGTGACATGCGAAGTGTGCAGCTTGGTCATCACTCGGCTTCTCACAGACTATCGAACGCACTCCACCAGGGATGGTAAGGTCGGATCGAACCGGTGTAGGTAAGTCTCCACGCTGTGCCAGCACACCAGGCTGTTCTTTGCGAAGTCAGAAGAATTGAACTGGAGCTTCACGACTTTTAGGGTGTAGTAGATCTTGTCAAATCCTTGGGCCACACGCCCGGCAGATGGGACTTGGCGGAAGGGAACGGGAATCGCAGCTGCATCGTCAATCCACTCCATCGCACCTTCGGTGCCAGGGATGGCGATGATGCGCGAATCGGGATCGCCCACACCGCGGGCAACTATGCCGTAGAACTTGGGTTCCGTGACATCGAAGATGAGGTCAGACATGTGTACCCACGCCCCAAGTTCGTACGTGGTCGGGATACCGGCAGGCTCGGGCCTGAGCGGGTCCGGACCCTGGGGATTCTTGAACATGGCGCAAGCGGCCTGAATGAACTGGCCGTAGAAGGAAGCTCTTTGGTTATCTAAAGGTAAGCTCAAAGGATCCCTCCTCGGAGCGAAATCATAGCCGAGTTTCTGTGATATGCCCGACAGAAAAGAGATTTAGCCATCTTCAAACGGCCTGCCAGCAAGACCTCGTGCCAACTCCGTGATGGCGAACCGAGCGCAACTCGGCGTCGAAGCTACTATCGGATATCCTGGACGGCGAGAACCTCTGTCGATGTGGGAAAGGCCCGAGAATCTCTTGTTGAATTTTTTTGGAGTCTGCCCCAGCCAGTGGAAATCGTTGGTCAGCTTAGGTTTAGCATCGTGCGTTTATAATTGCCTGATGATTTGCTTAGACTCGCTTATACCCTTGCGGTACCCTGTTGACCAGAAATCTGCTGTGCGCCAAGAAGGTAATGGTGTCATCTCCTAACGATTCTTCGTTGATGAAGACTGCGCGGCCTGTCGCCAAGGTTCTGGTCGCGACCACGGCGATGCTCGCGTTTATCTCCTACTGGCGCGCGGCCGCAATCGTTTTGAACGACCTCGCATCTTCGGCGTATTACGCAGGCGGCGAGGCCGAGCAGTTCATCGGCAAGACGGCTCCTTGGTTCATTCTCGCAACGATGCTACTTTCCTATGCGGTCTCCCAGGTTTATGTGGAGAGCTGCGCCATGTTCGTACGTGGAGGCGTCTATCGCGTCGTCAAGGAGGCCATGGGCGGGACGCTCGCGAAGTTTTCCGTTTCTGCGCTGATGTTCGACTACGTCCTCACGGGCCCTATCAGCGGCGTATCGGCCGGCCAGTATCTGGCAGGGTTACTGAACGAGCTGCTCGCCTACGCACACATCAACCTGGTGTTGAACGGTGGCGCGACCGCGGCTGTGTTCGCAGTCCTGGTGACGGTCTATTTTTGGTGGCAGAACATCAAGGGCATCACCGAATCAAGCGAGAAAGCGCTGTGGATCATGCAGCTTACGACCGTGATGGTGGTGGCGCTGATCGCCTGGTGCGGCTACACGCTACTGATGCGCGGTTTTCATCTGCCCCCTGCCCCGATCACACGCAACATCGTTCTGGACAAGCATTCCCTGGGGTGGCTGTCCGGAAGGCAATGGGCACATACACTAACGCTCGTGGCAGTGTTTGTTGGTTTAGGTCATTCCGTGCTGGCCATGAGCGGAGAAGAATCGCTTGCGCAGGTATACCGCGAAATCGAGCATCCCAAGCTACCTAATTTGAAGAAGGCCGCCTTTGTAATTTTCATCTACAGCATGGTTTTCACGTCGCTGGTTTCCTTCTTCGCGGTAATGATCATCCCCGACACCGTTCGGCCGCAATTCTTCGAGAACCTGATCGGCGGTCTGGCGATGAGTTTGACAGGCCCGTTCATCGCGCGGCTGATCTTTCACGTCTTCGTAGTAGTGGTCGGAACTTTGATCCTGTCTGGCGCGGTAAACACGGCAATTGTGGGGTCAAACGGCGTACTGAATCGCGTATCAGAAGACGGTGTGCTCACCGACTGGTTCCGGCAGCCGCACCCGAAATTCGGCACTTCGCACCGGATCATTAATATGGTCGTCGTGCTGCAAATTATCACCATACTCATCAGCCGCGGCGACGTCACATTCCTTGCAAACCTTTACGCGTTTGGTGTGATCTGGAGCTTTGCGCTCAAGGGCATCGCCGTCCTGGTGCTGCGCTATACGCACCCGCAAGACCGCGCATTTCGCGTGCCGCTGAACTTTCATATTGCTGGAGTGGAGATACCGCTAGGGCTTGGATTGATCACGCTGACCCTGCTTGGAATCGCAGTCGTCAACCTTTTCACGAAGCCGGCCGCGACGGTCTCGGGAATCGTGTTTTCCGGGCTTCTCTTCGCCACGTTTGAGATATCCGAGAAACGGATCCAGAAGGCTCAGCGAATGCGCGGGCAGGGACGAGTTGAGCTGGACCAGTTTAATCTGGCGCAGGAAGCCGACTTGACTCCGGAAAACGTCGGAGTACAGCCCGGCAACATTCTGGTGCCGGTCAGCACCCAGTACGCGCTCTATGGCCTGGAAGCCGCGCTCCGACGTGCCAAACGGAGGCAGGCGGAGATCGTGGTTCTGCACGTTCGCATGCTCAGGCGAGCGGCGTCCGGCGAGTACGATCTGGCACCGGACCAGCTCTTCAGCACAATTGAACAGCTTTTGTTCACGAAGGTTCTGTCCATTGCGGAAAAGGAAGGCAAGCCCGTGCGGCTTGCGGTCGCCGCCGCAAACGATTTGTGGGAGGGCGTCCTTCGGACCGCCGAAAATCTGAGGTCGAGCGCAATTGTCGCAGGAAGTTCTTCGAAAGCATCGATTACCGACCAGGCCCATGAAATTGGACTAGCGTGGGAGCGAATGCCCGAGCCCCGGCCGCGCGTGACGCTGGAATTGTTTACTCCGTCGGGACAAGAGCAGGTTTTCTATCTCGGGCCGCACGCACCGCGCATGACACCCAAGGAGATTGATCTGCTGCACAAGATATGGCTCCAGCTGGGCGAGAGGTTGCCGGGCATGGAAATCCATCATCACGACATTGTCCATTTCGCGCTGACCGAAGTCGAACGGGAACTGGGTAACGGATACAACGAAGACGTTCTCGCCCGGTTGCGCGAACACATCGTCGACATCGAACACCGGCGTCAGACCCCATGAGGATCAACCGAAGCATCGAACGGCTCAACGTACTCCCATCATGAGCGACGGACGAATCTTGGTCGTAGATGACGACCCGCAGATCCGGCGCGCGATGCGGACGACTCTCACTTCCGAAGGCTATGAAGTCGCGGACGCCGGAAGTGGTAAAGACGCACTTGATCGAATCCACTCCGAAACCTACGACCTGGTTCTGCTCGATATCAACATGCCCGACATCACCGGCATTGAAACCTGCCGGCAGATCCGCCTGGTTTCAGATGTGGCCATCATCATGATGACCGTCCGTGACAAAGAGAGCGACAAGGTCGCGGCGCTCGATGTGGGGGCGGACGATTATGTGACCAAGCCGTTCAGCGTTCCCGAAATGCTCGCGCGCATCCGTGCGGCGCTGCGACGCAGTCGATCTGCTCGAGCAGCCGGCATCGGATCCGTATGCATTGGGGACATGGAGATCGATTTCCGAGCGCGCCTGCTGAGATCCCAGGGCAAGCAGATTCGGATCAGTTCCAAAGAGTTTGATCTGCTCAGTTATCTCGCGTCGCATCCCAATCGGGCCATCCCCCACGAGGAACTGCTGCACGCGGTTTGGGGACCCGAGTATCGAAACCGCCGGGAGTACTTACGCGTGTTCATCAATCGCCTGCGCAAGAAGATCGAACCATCGCCTGAAGTTCCCCAGTACCTGATCAAAGAACCGTGGATCGGGTACAGCATGAAACTGCCGGAAGGTTGAGCCCTCTCGCTTGAAAGAACCCGCTTAGCTACGGCTTGGCGGCCGCCGAGGCCGCAATCGATGGAGTCAGCCTTAGCTTGCCTTGCAGTTCGACCTGATCAACCGACTGCCCAACGAAGATCGTGAACTCGTTTGGGTCCGCATGCCACTCGTGCGCCTGAACGTCGTAATACGAGAAGGCCCGGCTATCCAAAATGACCTTGACGCGCTCGGTTTCGCCAGGGCGTAGGGCAATCCGCGCAAATCCCTTCAGCTCCTTTGCGGGACGCGGGACCAGCGGATCTGACTCGCCAACATACACTTCGCCCACGTCGGCACCGGCGCGGCTTCCGGTATTGGTGACCTCCCACCACACCTCGTAGCGCACCCCCGAGCCAGGCGCGTCTGCGGCGGAGACCCCAGGGCCGGCCGGGCGGATTGACAAGTTCCGATAGCGAAACGTGCTGTAGGAAAGGCCATACCCGAAGGGAAACAGCGGTTTGGTTCCCGTGTGCTCGTATCCACGGTAACCCGTGAAGACGCCTTCCCTATACTCGACGCGCCTGGTGTCTGGTGCTGGGTAATAGCTGTCATGAGTGGGGTTGTCTTCCCAATGCCGTTCAAAACTGATCGGCAAGCGGCCGGTAGGATTGACGTCACCGAGGAGGATTTCGGCAAGCGCCGTACCACCCTCCTGGCCGGAATACCACGACTCAAGCACTGCCGGCACGTGATCGATCCAGCCGGTCATGTCCACTGCGCCACCGGATGTAATCACGACGATGGTCCGCTTGTTGATCGCCGCCATTTTCTGTATCAGCTGGTCCTGGCCGGGAGGCAGCCTGAAGGTACGATCGGCGCCTTCGCTCTCGGATTCGGGATCAAAACCAACCGCTACCACTACCGCGTCCGCCGACGCCGCAATCTTCTCGGCGGCAGGATCCACGTAGTTGTCCTGCCGGACAATCCCGAACCGGAATCTCATTCCAAGAAAACCGGGCCTGCCCCGATGCTCAACGACGACCTTGTGAGGACCGGGATCGAGCGTGGCGGTCGTGCGGCCGACGAGCTCTCGGGACTCGGTCCAGTCATCGAGTACGAGTTTGCCGTCGAGGTACACACGATAGTTTCCGCCAGCCTCACCCGTGGATTGGACGAAGACATCGTAAAGGGCTGTGGTTGATACCGTATAATACCCCGTCCAGCGAGACGACCCAGCTCCCGGCGGATAGGCCGCCGCTCCAAAAACCGGATCCGAGTTAGGGGCAACCCCAAAATCGATATGCAAGTCGTTGCGACGGATGATCGGATCACCTTCAAGATTCGGATTTGAGTAATACTCGGCGGCCAGGCCTGAGCTTCCGCCCAAAGCTTCGGTTGAAAATGTGGTGGCCTCGGCCAATTCATTGAACTCCGGAATTCCACGACGATACTCGGTATGCACCGATGGTCCGAGCTCACTTGAAATGCCTTCCAGGAAGCTGACAGCGGCAAACGGCCGCACACCGGCGCTGCCGCCTCCCACGGGAACTGCGGGGTAGGCGTCCGGGCCGATCACGGCTACCGACTTGATCGTGTGTCTGTTCAAAGGCAACACGTTTGCGTCGTTCTTCAGCAGCACAATGCCCTCCCGTGCGGCGTCCAGAGCGGCCTTGCGGCCATCCAGGTTGTAGCGCGGTACCGAGAGATCGGTCTGATCCCTGTCGAGCCAGTGCGACCTCACGGCAAGCCGCAGAATGCGACGCACCTTGTCGTCGATGATCGCAACCGAAATTCTGCCGTCGCGCACAGCCGGTAGAAGAGTTTGCCGGTTCATGAACATGCCCATCGGCATTTCCAGATCGAGGCCGCTATTGGCCGAGGCCACGCCATCGTAAGTTGAAACCCAATCCGACATCAGCACGCCTTGAAAGCCCCATTCCTTCTTCAAGATTCCCGTGTCGAGGGTTTCGTTCTGAGTCGAGTGAACGCCGTTTACAAGATTGTAGGAGTTCATCACTGCGCCGACGTGCGCGTCCTTCACTGCGGCTTCAAATACGGGTAGATAGATCTCCCGCATGGTGCGTTCATCTATGATCGCGTCGGTATTGTGCCGGTCGTATTCCGAGTTGTTGGCCATGAAGTGTTTGGCCGTCGCGCTAACGCCTTGGCTCTGGACACCATTGATGTAGCCGACCGCGATGCGCCCCGCAAGGAACGGATCTTCACCGAAGTATTCGAAGTTCCGGCCGTTCATTGGGGCGCGATAGATGTTCAGTCCCGGTCCGAGAAGAAAATTGACGCCCTTGGCGCGGGCGTCGAGTCCGATCTGAGTACCCACGCGCTCGGCAAGCGCCGGATCCCAAGTTGCTGCAAGATTGATGCCAGCGGGCATCGCCGTGGCCGGGCCGAAATTGCGGACGCCCATGGGTCCATCGGCCATGCGTAGTCGTGGCACTCCGAGCTCAGGGAGTGCGCGCACATAAAATCCTTCCGTGCCACCCAAGTAGTCAATCTTCTCTTCCAAAGTCATTTTGGCAATTATTGCGTCCACTCGCCGGTCAACATCGGAATCAGCTGAAGATCCGGATCGTACCGGCGCCAGCACGCCCGCGACTAGCACCGAAAGCAGCAGGCATGCGAGTTGGCGGCTGTGCCTTATCAAGTCGTACTGCGCCTGCCGGTCTCGATTGTCCACCGTTCCCCCCGCGTTAATTCGGAATTGCACCTGCGTCGGGCCGTGAACCCCCAAGAGCGTAGTAAAGAATGTAGAGATAGCAGATGGCCGGGAGAATGAACGCGTGCTGAATTCCGATGTGGTCTGCGAGCCCTCCCTGAATTTCCGGAATGATCGCTCCCCCAACGATAGCCATCACCAGGACTCCTGAGCCATCTCCTGTCAACGGTCCAAGCTTCGCGACGCCCAAAGCAAAGATGCTCGGAAACATGATGGAATTGCACAGACCTACAAGAAGGATGGCAAACATCGCTACGTGACCCGTCGTAGCCATGGAGGTGACGACGAGTAGGCAGGCTCCGATCGCTGCCGCGGCCAAAACCGTTCCCGTGCGCACCTTTCGCAGGATGCCGGCTCCGATGAATCGACCGATCATCGCGCCTCCCCAGTAGAGCGACACATAGCGAGAGGCAATCTTGGCGGGTAAGTCGCCTATTGCTGGCTGGCCGAGGTAGTTGACCAGAAAGCTTCCGATCGCGACTTCGGCTCCGACGTAGGCGAAAATTGCGAAGGCTCCAAGCACTAGGTGACGGTGTCGCCACACGCTCCCCGTTGACCCCGACGACCCGCCGGCACGTTGAGCCTCGGGAATCGGAGGCAGATTCGCCATGGCGATGACGACGCCGAGGATCAGGAGCGCAAGACATAGTCCCAGGTAAGGGAGCTTTACCGATGAGGCTTCATGCAAACGGTATGCCTGTAGCGCCTCAGCCGACATCTGTTGCAATTCATCCCCGCTCTTCGGAGCCGCACTCAGGATAAAAAGGCCGCCGAGCAGTGGCGCGAGGAATGTCCCGAACGAATTGAAGGCCTGCGTGAGGTTCAGGCGGCTGGAGGCGGTTTTCGCCGGTCCGAGAACGGTTACGTACGGGTTTGCGGCCACCTGCAGAACCGTGATCCCAGCTGCGAGAACGATCAAGGCCCCAAGGAAAAGCGGAAAGGACGGCACGCTTGCTGCGGGCACAAACAGCAGTGCTCCGGTGCTCATGGTAAGCAGGCCTGTAACCATGGCCCTTTTGTAGCCGATCCAGTCGATCAGTTTTCCTGACGGAATTGAAAAAACGAAATAGGCCGAAAAGAAGGCAAACTGGATGAGCATTACCTCGGCATAATTCAATTCAAAAATCGACTTCAGATGCGGGACGAGAATGTCGTTCAGAGATGTGAGAAATCCCCACATGAAAAACAGCGTCGTCACCGTCGCGAGAGCGCCCGCGTAGCGACCGCGCCCAGGCGGCGACACAGCTCCCAACGCGTCTTGCGCAGTATGGCTATTCATCGTGGTTTCGGCATGGACCAAAAGTATCCCGACTCCCAATCGAAGGCAATCTGGGGATTTTCTAGGTCTGGGTTAGTACCTTTCTTTCGGCGGTGTCTGGATTATTTTTCATCACGCACTCTGTGTCAAAAATCATCGTGGGGCATTGATCCGCGGTGAACGAAGGCCAATGCGGAAGCCCGCTGTGATTTGGGTTCCCGCGCCTCGCGAAATTGATCCAGGCATCGCTCACCTTTGCTGCCAGCGCCCTCGGCTCGGGCCGCCGCCTGTCATCGGAGCGCAGCGGTCGGTATTGTCGAAGACAAACGCGATCTCGCTGCAGTGGAACGCTCCCGGCCTGCGGTCGAGCACTGGGGTCTGCCATACAAACCAATAGTTGAATGCGGGGGCGGCACCCTGGGCGGCTTTGCGTTCCGCCTGAGTGATACCACTCTGCCTGACCGGAGCCGCCGCGATGCGCGAAAACAATTCGCCCGGTTTGGCCTTGGGATGCGCCTGATGGAATACATCGATGACGCCCTGGCTCTTGTCACCATAAATTCCCTTCGCCCGCGCCTGCAGTTCCTCAGCTGTCAGCGAAGCGAGTTTGATGTCGTAAAGAGCCGTAGAGAATTCCTGCAGGACCGTTCCAACCAACAGAGGCACGTTTGCCGACATGGCCGGCGCTGCTGGCTCCCAGGGTTGAGCGGGTAGGTTCGTGCCATCGACGGCCGGCTGCCACCCGATCCGCGGAAGCGAGAACGCGCGGCCCGGCTGAAACGGCGCCGCTAGACTTGCGACCGCGGCTCTGCCGGCTCCGATCAGGCGATCGACTGGCACCGACTGAATCTGATCAACCTGGGAGGCGCTCAGACCCAACTGTTGCAATACGGCTGCGCCCAACTTGGCTGAATCTTCTGGCTTCGCGGCATTCATCAGAGAGCCACTTTCAACCGCCGCCTTGTGAAAAAGCCCCTTAGCGGCAGGCATGGCCATCAGGGCATTGACCTTACCACCGCCGCCGGATTGCCCAAAGATCATTACGTTCGCCGGATCTCCACCGAAGTTTGCGATGTTGTCGCGCACCCATTCGAGCGCCGCCACAATATCCAGCATCCCGGCGTTAGCCGAATTGGCGTAATTTGCGCCTCCAACCTGCGAAAGATCGAGATAACCTAGGACACCCAAGCGATGGTTGAGCGAGACAACGACGACATCGCCGCGGCGGCTTAGATTTTCGCCATAGTAGGACTTCAGTTCCTGACCGGAACCGGCGAAAAACCCGCCTCCGTGCAGCCATACCATTACAGGACGCTTCTTGCTGTCATTCACTCCCGGCGTCCAGATGTTGACGCGCAGGCAATCTTCACCCGGACGCCCGTCGTCCCAATCAAACATCCAGGCCACTTCGTCGTTCCCCCATCCAGCGCGAGGCTCCTGGGGGCTCACGAAACCGTACTGCATCGAGCTGCGAAGTCCGGTCCACGGCGTCACCTTTGTGGGCCCTTGATATCTGGCCTTCCCTTCCGTCGTACCGGCGTACGGTATTCCGAGAAACGTATTTATACCGTTGCGCGTAAAGCCGCGCACTTTTCCCGCGGTGGTCTCGACAATCGCATTTGAATCGGACGCGAGAATAATTGTATTCGCTGTCCCAGGCGGCAGGGGTGCTACTGCTGGCTTCACATCCGCAGCCGAGGAAAGGGCAGGCAGCATCGAGCTGCCGGCCAGCGCCACAGCTCCTTGGAGCAATGAACGCCGGCCGACTGCCCTTCCCAGGGGGTGGGAACTCAATACTTCATCCTTCTTTGCGTTTCCTTTGGACATGGAGGAACCTTTCTCGCGCTCAAGAGTTCAGATGAGCGTAACCGCCGGATCTTACAGCGATTCCGTCTTTTTTCGCAGCTCTGCTGGCGCTCGGCAACACGCTTATCACACCTCAGAACGCGAAGCGAATCAGAGTTTGCAGAACGCGTGGGTCGCGCGCACCGTTGTACGTCCCGAACGCCGTCGTACGTGTTCCCAGGAAAGGATCGGGGTACCGGACCGTAGCGCTGCGGAAGGTGTTGAGTGCGCCAAGAATTACTTTCCGCCGCAATCGGGAAACATGATTTGAGCGGTTTGGTAGAGGCTGCGGCGCCAGTTGGCCCATTCATGTCCTCCGGAACTCAGAACCCAGAAGTTGCGGATCCCGTACTTATTGATGACCGCCATCACGGCCTGACCGTTCCGAAGTGCAATGTCAGTTTCGCCGGCCGACATATAGAACGGAACCCTGAATAGGTCGTTGGTTTGCGGGTCCTTCAGCAACTGCTCGAAGTTCTCCTCGAATGCCTTTTGCTGGTCCGGGAAGTAGCCGGAGCTGTACACAAACAGCTCGCTGAAAGTGTCCAGGTGAGGGAGTCCGGTGTTCATTACGACGAAACCGCCCATGGACAATCCCGCGAGAGCCCTGTCGGCACGGTCCGGTTTAACGCGATAATGGCCCTCCACGTAGGGGATGATGTCTTTCAAGTATTCCTGGGTGCAGGCGTCATCCTTCCCAGGAGCCGACGGTATGGCCGAGGCACATTCATGGGTGTTGGGCATCACCACGACCATGGGCTTTGCCTTACCGGCCGCAATTAGGTTGTCCAGAATGAAATTCGCGCTTCCCCCGCGAATATCATTTGCAGTCCACTTCGAATCGTCGTCGCCTCCGCCATGGTTCAGATACAGCACCGGGTAGGTTGCAGTCGTGTTCGTCTGATAGTCCGGGGGCAGATACAGGTGCAAGCGTTTGTCGACGCCGGAATAGTCCTTATACGTCGCCTCTTCCACCTTGCCGTGTGGAACTTCTGTGCTCTGAAAGAAATTCGTGTCCGCGTACGCGGGCAGTGCGGGCAGAATCGGGAGAGGGCAAACTCCCGCCTTCGGCATTGGGGGCATTGCAGGAGGCCCTCCGGGGCCACCCGGTTCGCCACGGCCCGGAACATGAGGTGCCGTCGCGGCCTGAGCGGGTGGCGTTTGCTGGGCTCGTGCCAAAGTCAAACTGCCAGCCAGCATCATTAGCAGAATACAGAAACGAAATTCCCACAGCGGTAGCAAAGGAAATTGCGCGGCGCACTTGAGCATCGCTCTACCTCATCAGAGAATGAGATTTATTTGCTCGCGGACATACCGTTCGCGGTTCAGCCGAAATCGCTAGCGCACCGAGACCGTCCTCTCGAGTCGACTGTCGGCCGAGGAAGATCCAAGAGTGATCTTTACCTTGTCCCTTTCGAGCACCCATTTGTGCGTTTGCACGTCCCAATAGGCCAACGCCTCTGCCTTCAACGGCAATTCCACGGTTTTCGTCTGGCCGGCCGCGAGGTTGACGCGCTTGAACCCCTCCAGCTGTTTAGCCGGCCGATCCACCTTCGAATTCAGATGCGTGGCGTACATTTGAACAACGTCGTCGCCGTCGCGCTTCCCGGTGTTCGTAACATCCATACTCACTGTAATCGTTCCGGCGTCGGTAACATGGTCCGGGCTTACATGAAGATTGGAATATTTAAATGTCGTGTAACTGAGGCCATAGCCGAATGGATAGAGCGGTTCCGACTTCGAGTACATATAGGTGCGCCCGTGACGGATGTCGTAATCCATGATTGGCGGGAGCTGGTCGAGAGATTTCGGCCACGTTTGCACTAAGCGCCCTGCCGGGTCGTAGTCCCCGAACAATACATCGGCGATCGCCGTGCCCTGTTCCTGAGCGGCGTGGGTGATGTGCAGGATCGCGGGAACGTTCGCCTGACTCCAGTTAATCGCGTAGGGAAAGCTTGAAACCAGTACCACGATCGTTTTTGGATTCGCCGCGTATACCTGCTTCACCAGATCTTCCTGAGCGAGTTCGAGTGACTCTCTGTCTCTTCCCTCCCTGCCCATCCCCGGGTCCGGGCACGGTTTGGTCGAGGCATCCGGGTTGAAAGCCTGAAATGGATTCTCGACACCGCACATCGGATCATTGCCGACTACGACTACAGCGACGTCGGAAGACTTGGCCGCGCTTACGGCTGCGCCGTTTTGGTTCTTCTCGGCATAATTCACTTGCACCGACGACCCGAGCTTTTCTTGAATTCCCTGAAGTACGGAAATCGCATACGGGGTCGCTCCGCTATAGAAGTCGAAGCGAACCTTCGCGGCATTCGGACCGACTACGGCGATTGATTTCAATCCGGCTTTAGTTAGGGGCAACAGGCCGTCTGTGTTTTTCAACAGGACCACGGATTCTCGAGCTACCTGGCGCGCGACACCTTTGTCTTTATCTGTGTTCCAGGGCTCGGGTTCGCCCCCTGCCCCGATTCTTGCATAGGGATTTGATCCAGGCGGATCGAGCAGGCCAAGTTTGATGTCCGTTTTGAATTTACCCACGATGGCCGAGTCGATGTCGGTTTCGGCAATCTGTTTATCCTTTAGTGCCTGCCGAACCGCGTCCGCCGGGGAAGGGACGGTCGGAGGTCCAAATCCGGGGAATAGTATGGAATTGAGCCCAACCTTTAGCGCTCCGACGTAAACGTCCTGCATGTTTTTCAGGTAGTGGTGCATATCGACAACATGATTCAGCGCGCCGGCATCGGGCATGGCGATCCACCCTGCGCCCCACTCTTTAGCTACCACAGTTTTCAGAATCGGGTTCAAGGCCATCGGGACGCCGTTCCAGGCATTATAGGATGTCATATAAGACTTCGCGCCGCCCTCGGTGAAGCCCATGCGAAATGGCACGGAATAGTATTCCCTCATGAGCTGTTCGTCGAAGTCCGACGTCGAGCCGCCGCGAGTCGTCTCGTTGCTGTTCGCGAAGAAATGCTTGAGCAGAGAAGCCGCCTGCCAATACTTGGGATCATCGCCCTGCATTCCCTTGATGAAGGAAACAACCATGGTTCCGGTGAGGTAGGGATCTTCTCCGTAGCTTTCATCGGTTCGGCCCCATCGCGGGTCGCGAGCCATATCAGAGGTCGGTCCGAACAAGATCAGAATGTTCCTTTTGTATTTGTCGTTTTGAGTCAGATATCTTGCTTCATACCCTTCCACTGCTCCGGCTTTCCGGATCAGGTCCGGATCCCAGGTCTCGCCCATTCCATATACCTGAGCGAACGACGTAGTTGTGATCGGCGGGCCTCCCGGGCCCACGCGCCCCACGACCATGTGAATTCCTTCCGAGGCCCCGGGGCTGGTTATGTTCAGTCGCGGAACGGCTGCCTCCCCCAGTGCTGAAATCTTTTCATCGAGCGTCAGCAGTGAAACGACGTTGTTTGCTCGTTCATCGAGCGAGAGATCGGGATTCTGGAATGGATACTCAAAGCGGGGACGGGCGTGAGCGCAGAGTGCGACAGAGGCGATAATGACCGCTGCGAGCGCCGTGAGTTTCCTTGTGCTAATCCTGCCTGCCCCTGCGTTCTGCATCTTAGCGCGCGCCATCCATGCCCCCTTTTGGATAGGCTCTCTCTGGCCGCAGGCCGGCGAGGCCTATGGTTTCGTCAAGCCGTATGATTCCATCCACCAGTACAACTCATCGATCCAATGGTCGCTGGTTCCCCTCTGCGCCATCGAAAAACCATGCTGCCCCGAGCGAAACAAGTGAAGCTCGGGACGAAGATTGGCATCTCGGAGCGCCTGGAAGAGCGCAATCTCCGCCTTTGATGCGATGGGATCGTCTTCCGCAACAGCGAGAAACGCAGGTGGAGAATCGGTGGGTATTTTCGGGATCGCGCCGAACGGCGCGCCGTAGATGGGTGCCGCATAGTTTGGGCGATCCAGAGGATCCTCGGCGAGCATGGCCCCGGAGGTTACAACACCGCCGGCGGAAAAACCTACGAGCACGATGCGGTGCGGTGAGATGCCCCACTTGGCCGCGTTTTCGCGCACGACCTTAATCGCCTGTATTCCGTCGGCGATCCCGTGTTGTTCAGCGCCTTCCGGAAGCGGACTCCTGGCCAGGTCGGGCAGAGGAGCGCCCGGTTTGCTCGATATAACTGCTTCGTCCGACGCCGGGGTTTCTGCGAGGCGGTACTTCAGGACGAACGCCGCTATGCCATGTTGAGAAAACCACTCAGCGACCGGATAGCCTTCCTGGTCGATTGCGAGAACTCGAAATCCCCCGCCGGGCGCGATGATCACCGCGGTTTTCGACGGATTGCCGGACTTCAGAAGATAGAGAGTCAGCGTGGGAATGGTTACGTTCCTCACGATATGCACGGTCGGATCCCTGGGAGTCGCTATGGCGCTTTCCTGCTGCGGGGCGTTTTCTGTTCCGGGAGGCTTGCCGGGCCAGATCGGCACAACAGGACGGGTACTGGGGTCCTGTTCCGGCACGCGGGGCTTCTGCGCATAGCAATGAGGGGTGGCCAGCGAGATCATTAGTGCAGCCGGTGCGAGAAACTTGAAACCGGTCATCATAGTTCGACTCCTAGACTCTCAGAGCGTAGCGATCGAACGGATTGCGATCGACCACGATCGGCCAGTTGCTAATTCTTCTCGCGCTGTGAATCGCTCAGGTCCTGCTCGCAACAAGAGATTCCGCCGGCAGACACGCCACACGTCGGTTAAAACATGAGTTTCAACGCGAATTGTAACTGGCGTGGATTGCGCGCGAACTGATAGGTATCGAAGGTGTCGGCGTTGGCGCTGCTCCACTCGGTTAGTGGTTGGAATAAGTTTGAGTGGTTCAGCAGGTTGAATGCTTCGGTGCGGAACATCAGATTCCATCGCTCGGAGAGCTTGAAGTTCTTCATCAGCGCCATATCAAAATCGTAGTTCCCGACCGATCGAAAGCTATTGCGCCCGGAGTCGCCTAAAGTACCCGGCGCATTTTCAGTAAACGCCGCGTAATTTAGCCTGCCATCAGCCAAGTACAGCGGCACCCCGGGCACCCGGTCGGCCAGATCGAGGCCGGTCCCGCTGAACGAATTGTCGGAGCCATCGGTAATGCTGAATGGCTGTCCGGAGTCGAGTGTCAACAAACCGCTCATGGTCCAGGATCCAAATGCGGTCCGGACGGCCCAATTACTACCTGCGAGCGAAGGGCCGCTCCACGTAATGGTGCTGCGCCAATTCAGATCTTGGTCGAAGTCGCAAAGCCCGCGTTCTGCGTTGGGGAAAGTCGGATCTTCGCTGATGCCGCCGGTTGAACCCGGATTTGATCCATCATCTATGCATTTGGACCAGGTGAAATCGGAGACGATATTAAGTCCCGCCGATATGCGGTGACGGTAGGTAGCCTGGAAGCCGTTGTAGTCGGAGTACCCGATGCTGGCCATGTCCCGGATTTGTCCCAGTGCATCGAAGGGGCGGCGCTCCTGCTCGTTGGCAACGGTAGCTGTGGCGCCGGGCACAGGCAGATTGGCGTCAAACGACTGCGCGAGGCCCGTGCCGTGCGTGCCGATGTAAGCGAGTTCCAGACTGTCGCTCTTACTGAAGGCGTGTTGAAACGAGAGGGACCACTGTTGTACGTACCCGGGTTCAAAGCCCGGGCTGATCGCTCCGACCGACGGGCCCACGGGAAAGGATGGGAAGGTCGGGTAGACAACGTTCTTCGGCGGCACGAACCCCCAACCGTGGAAACCGCCCGCAAAAGGATTCGTAGTCCCGTTCGAACCCCAGACATTGGCTATATTTTGGAACGGGTTCGAAAGGGTGAATGTCCTAACCCAGGGAGAGGCCGCAAAACCCATGTAATTGGCCAAGGGAACCTGGATGGAGTAAATGCCGTAGCCGGCGCGTATTGCGTCGTTCCCCTTCTTACCCAGCTGGTAGCCAAGACCGACACGCGGCTGAAATAGAAATCCACCGTACTTGGCTGACGTGCCTCCCGCGCTGCAGTGAGGATCGCCGGGATAGACCAGACCCGTCGGAGCGTTCGGAAAAACCGTCGACTGTTCCCCGGGGCGCCAGCAATCGATCTGGTTGCGTTCGGGCGTAGGAGGTATGTAGGGGTCCCAGCGCAACCCGCCCGTGAGGGTCAATCGGCTGGTTGCCCGGTATTTGTCCTGCGCGTAAAGCCCAACCATGGGGCCCGCCGCAGAGTTAAAGAAACCGTCCCCCTGAATGAACTGGATCGGATGCCCCAGGTAGAAATCGACAAACGGCCCGTCCTGCAGGTTAAGACCGAATATCTGGTCGAGGATTCCGGCATAGACTCCAGCGTAAATGATGACGCCCGTCTGTCCGGCGGGGTTGGATTGACCGTACTTCACGTGGCGAAGGTCGCCGCCGAAGGATATCTCGCTCTTACCCTTGACGTGGATAGCGTCTTCTGAGCCGTCCAGGCTCTCGCGGGTGACCAGGTCCTTTCCGCTGATGGCCGGCGGAATCATGTTTCCAACCACAGTGATACCGGGGCCGGGGGGCGTTGGCTCCTGATAGTCCACAGCGCCAAACGCCGTGTAATTCACAAACTCATCGGCCGGGGGTGAAACGAACGCGCCGTAAATGTTCAGGAAGGAAAGTCGAGTGTTCAGAACCCAGTTTCCGAAGATCCAGGTATCGCCAACCACTGCCGAGTCCCAATTCTGTTGGGCGCCAGCGGCAGTGTCGAAGATATCAAAAGGCGCCGCGGTCGGCTCCCCAACCGCAGGCTGGCTCAGGTGATCGAAAAAGTAACGAGCCGTGAAGCGATGCCTGCCCAAAATCAGGTCACTCTTTACGACAAATTGTTCTTCATCCGAATCGGTGGGCACGCCGATGACGAAATCATTGCCGCCATTCGCGTTGCCGTAGGGGATCAGCGGATTTCCGGTTCCCATGTAATTATAGAAATTCGCGTTCACTGTGCTTTCCACATTGGGCATGGGAACTGGTGGCAGCGCGTTGACGTTGACCAGTGTGGGCGTAGTGCAAGGGTTGGGAGGGGGCGGACAATTCTCAAACCAACCATGCCGTTCGTCCTCGGTGCTGGTGGCAGTGCCGTTGGGAACCGGGTATTCGTTGACCGTCTGGGAGGCGATACGCGTCCCCTGGTACGATCCGAAAATGAACCAGCGGTCCTTATGGATGGGCGCCCCTATCGTCCCGCCATACTGATTGCGCTTCAGGGTGTCGGGCTGCGCAAGAATCGGGTTTTCGGCGTTGACGGCTCCATTGCGAAGAAATTCGAATAGCGTCCCGTGGACAGTATTGGTTCCCGAGCGAGTCACAATGTTCACAGCGCCGCCGGGCGCGGAGAAGTAGCGCGCGCCATACGTGCCCGTCACGACATCGAACTCCTGCGTAGCGTCGGGATCGGGGAATGGTCCGCCGATTACGGGACCCGGGTCCACGTTGCTGGCGCCGTCAAGCGAGAAGTACATTCCGCCCGAGCGGACGCCATTGGTTGCCGTTAGGATTGATCCCGGGTTACTTCCGGAGGGAAACACCTGACTCGTAGTGGAGAGCTGGCCAGTACCCAGATTTTGCACCGGATTTTCTACTCCGGCGGTTGTATTGACAAGACTAGCCGGATTGCGTCCGTTCAACGGAAGGTCCACGACTGCGGTTTCCTCAATCGTGTTCTCAATACTGCTCTCAGTTGCTTCGATTGCCGGGGCAGCGCCGGTAACTTCTACCGTGTCGACTTTGTTGCCCACACGGAGCTGGATCTGCAGATTTGCAACCTGGCCTACAGTGAGGACGATGCCGGTTTCCTGGTAGGGCCCAAACCCTTGTGCAGATACGTCGATCGTGTAGGGACCTACCGGGAGCGCGGGAATTGTGAACACGCCTTGTTGGTCGGTGACTGCCCGCGCAACGAGATGTGTGTCGGTCTGCGTCACCTTAACCTGAGCGTTGGGAATGGTCGCCCCGCTCGGATCCGTTACCGTGCCGGTCAATTGGGCGGTGGAGACTTGCGCAATTGCGCCCGCCGGACAAATCAATAACGCGAGTCCGCACAGCAGGAGTTTCAAAACCTTGCGCGCTCCCATGGCTGAGGAATGAAGTGCGTTCGCACTGAGGCCGAAGCGTGTGTAATTCACAGATCCCCCCAAGCGCAGTGAGTCCACTGCGGATTCGTCTGCTCGCGGAGGTATATTTCTTGCTCTCGATTGCCGCCAATACTTTGTTTGTCTGCGATTCAGACGCTGTACGTCTAGCGCGACGAAAGCGGTCAAACAGCACATCGGAAGGGCGCGCGGCGTAAGGACGGGGTCAAGTGAGCGGCCCTGTCGTCTTCGAGATCGCGCCGTTTCGACTCTCGGCCCTGGCTAAGGCGAGTGCCCGCCCGATGGCAAATCGCGGCGGGGCGTCTCATGGTTTGGTCTGCCGGATGAGGTGGACTTAAGCCCAGGAGGGCCCGATCGCATTGTCTGACTCTTAGACCTCCTACGTCTGGGCATTCAATAGAGGCAGTTTTGCGGCCCGGTCAACGCGGAGGCTTACTGGTTTGACTCGCGATGTGCGCATTCAAACGCGCTGCGACCTCATCGCGCGCGCCGGGCGTCCAGGCCAGCATCCCTTCACCGGTCTTGGCGCCCAATCTGCCCGCGGCGACGGCGTCTCGAAGCACCGCTTGCGGCAGACTGGCGCTGCTCAGGGCGGGAAATACGTGTTGATGGATCGCAAGCGTAAGATCGAGCCCGACGTAATCCGCGTTTTCAATCGGCCCCAGCACTCCAAGCTTTAGTCCCAAGGTGTTGCGGGCGACAAAATCAACTGTAGCCGCGTCGCAGGCGCCCTCTTCAATCAGGGCAAAGGCCTCGCGCCACAGCGCGTGTTGCAGCCGGTTGCCGATGAACCCAGGCGTGTCTTTCTTCACGTGGACCGGTGACTTGCCGAGAGCCTCGAGCAAACTCATTGTCCACTGCACGTAGTGGGGTCGCGTCGCCGATCCCTGGACCACTTCTACGACCGGGATGCGGTAGGGAGGGTTCCACCAGTGCGTTCCCAGAAGCCGGTCGGGTGAATTCATTTCCATTCCGACCTGACCGATCGAAAGTACCGAAGTGTTCGTCGCAAACAGTGCTTTTGGCAGGAGCCGGTCCAGGCGGCGGAACAACTCCTGTTTCAGAGGAAGACTTTCTGAAACGGCCTCAGTGACAAAGTCACACTCCAGATCAATGTCGCCCAGGTCACGCACCAACCGGATCGAGTCCACAACCTTCGGGTCGAGGTGTGCTGCCTTCAATGTTACGTCGATCCGTTGCTTCGCCGACGCGAGAGTCTTTTGGTCGGACTCACAAACCGTGACGAAGCTTCCGAAACTCGCAAAGATTGCCGCCAGCGCATGGCCCATCAACCCTGCGCCTAAAATCCCCACACGGAGCCCGACCGGATTCGGTTCCGGCAGCTTTAGCCCTTCACGCGCTGTTAGCACGCAGTGTATCCGCCATCGAGATACAGAACTTGCCCGGTACAGAACTTCGATGCCTGGGAAAAGAAGAACATGATCGGCCCGACCAGATCGTCAGGCTCGGCAAGGCGTCCAAGCGGAATGCGAGCGAGCATCGCGTTTCGCGTGGTCCGTCCCTTCTCCGTGTCCTCGTACATCCACGCGGTCAGATTGGAACGGAAGACCGTTGGCGCAATCACGTTCACGCGAATCCCTTTTGGACCCCATTCCGCCGAAAGAGTCTTGGCGAGCAGATCAATGGCTGCCTTCGACGGGCAGTAAGCCGAATACCCCGCCGGATGGCCGAGTCTGCCCCGGGTCGAAGAAACTAGCACAACGCTGCCGCCCGTTCCTTGCTTGAGCAACTGTCGGCCGGCAGCCTGACAGAGAAGCCACGTCCCGCGCACATTTGCGTCCATCACGGCATCAAAACGCTCGACAGGCATTTCCGTAATCGGCGCGACAACATTCATTCCCGAGGCCGCCAGTACAAGATCGATCTTGCCGTATGCGGCCACAGCGGCAGACACAATCGCTTCAGCGTCGCCTGCGCTCGCCGGCCTGCGTGCGACCGACACGACTTCGGTTCCGGACTTCTTCAGCTCGCTCTCCAGCTTCGCCAGTTCCACAGCATTTCCCGCGGCAAGCGTGAGTTTTACTCCAGCCGACGCAAGTGCCCGCGCCGCGGCGCTTCCTAGCGCGCCCGTTGCGCCCGTGATCAATGCGGATTGTCCTTCAAGCTGAAACAGAGATGTCGTGGCGTTCATCTATGCCCCCTGCTCGCCTTAGCTGCTCACGAAAGCGCCCGAGAATCTAGCGACAATCTCGGAACGGTGCTTTCGCAGAATCGCTGCGAGCTCGTTTTCGCGACCGTAAAAACGACCCGCGGGAAGCGGAATCGAGATCGCCAAAAGATCTCCGGTGCCAAGCTTCACACAAGCACCCACAGCGCAAATTCCCGCTGTGTGTTCCTCGCGGTCCGTAGCGATGCCCACACGCCGCACCTCGATGAGTTCTTTCTCCAGACTTGTGCGGCTGGTGCAGGTGGCCGGAGTTAGTCGTTCAAGTCGCGCTGGCAAGAGCGATCGCACGGCGTCAGGCGGCATGGCCGCAAGAACTGCCTTTCCGTTTGCGGTGCAGTGCAGGGGAAATGAAACCCCGATAGCCGATACCGCACGAAGCCTGCGCGGTGCGGTCACCTGATCGACGAAGTACATGGATTCACCTGCCAGTATGGACAGATCTACGGTTTCATGGACCTGCTGAGACAGGCGGATGAGATAAGGGTGCAGATCTTGAATTGCCGCGACTTTACACGCTTCGGCCAGTAGCAACACGCTGGGGCCGAGGCGATAGCCGCCCGGGCCGTTACTGGCGACAAACCCCTCTCGTTCGAGCGCAACGATGATGCGGTGCGTCGTCGAACGGGCCAGGCCAACGGCAGAGGCGACGTCGGACAGGCTCATACCCCTGGCCTCGCCCAGGACGCGCATTGCCTGAGCCGCGCGGGCAATCACCTGGATTCCTCTTGGCCGGGGCCGGGCCCCGCGCAAATTTCCAGACCTCCGAACGTTTGACACGCGGGATGCGTTAGTTGTAATTTGTGCGCTCCATAATGCGGAACAGACTGTACTCCAATGAGGAACAGATTACCACCCCGCCGGTTGGCGTGCTGATGCGGACGGTGAAGGAGAAGCGATGCCAGCTCAGATTGACCCACGAACAGGTCTGAAGTTTTTCGATTTGAGCCACCCCTGGGGACTTCAGAATCCCAATTGGCCCTATTTCGAAGATGTGAAAATTGAACGGGTTCACTACCACGCTAAATCGCGCGTACTGTCCCAGCGCGTCACAACCGTGATGCATTCAGGAACACACGTGGACGCCCCGGCCCACGTGCTAGAGGGCACGCCCTTTCTGCACGAATTGCCGCTGTTCACTTTTTTTGGCCGCGGGGTCGTCGTTTCCATTCCCAAAAGGAAATGGGAGGTCGTTACCGCGGAGGACCTGGAAAAAGCGACTCCTCGAATCGAACCGGGCGATATTGCAATCGTCAATACAGGCTGGCACAAGCACTACGGCGACAACGTGGCGTATTACGCCTACTCGCCCGGATTTTACAAGGATGCTGGCGATTGGTTTGTGAAACGAGGGGTCAAAGCTATCGGGACCGATACGCAGGCGCTGGATCATCCGCTGGGAACTGCAATCGCTCCGCATGGGCCGGGCGCTCCCGACGGCTTGCTGCCCTGGGCCGTCGCGGAATACGAGGCGGAGAAGGAACGCAAAGTCCTGGACGATTTTCCGCTCTGGGAGCCCTGCCATCGCGCCATCATGTCTCACAATATTGTGGGATTTGAAAACATTGGCGGCGACATCGACGAAGTGACCGGAAAGCGCGTGACCATCGCCGCGTTCCCCTGGCGCTGGGTTGGAGGCGATGGCTGTATCGTGCGCCTAGTTGCCATCGTTGATCCCAACGGGACATTCCGCATCGAACAGGGAGGAAACCAATAATGCAGGTCACTCGATTTAGTGCCGCGAAAACGTACAGTCCGCCAAAGCACGCCGGGTGTGTTTCCTACCGACTTCAGGGTATGGACGCCTCTCCGGTCCAGGATTTCTGGGTCGGCATGTCGCATTTTCTCCCCGGAGGCGGTGCGGAACTCGACGCTACCCCCGTTGAAAAGGTCTACGTGGTACTTTCCGGCGAAATCACTGTAGAGGCCGGTGGCAGCCGTGTAACCCTGAAACCCTTCGACTCCTGCGTGATCGGCATGAACGAGCCACGCAGTATTGTCAACGAATCAAGCCTGCCGGCTACAATTCTGGTGGCCATATCGAAGCCCAAGGCTGCCGCATGAAGCCGGTTGTAATAACCGCCGCATTAACCGGCCCCATCGCAACCAAGGCGGATCATCCAGGACTTCCCACAACGCCGGAGGAAATCGCAGCCGCCGCAACCGCTGCGTACCAGGCAGGTGCGTCCGTTGCGCACGTTCACCTGCGCGATGAGCAGGGGCGGCCGACCGCCGATCTGAAGATTGCGCGGCGCGCGCTTGAGATGATCCGCGACCAGTCGCCGATTCTCGTTCAACTGTCTACCGGTGTCGGACTTGACGTTCCGTTCAGCGAGCGCGAGCGACTCATCGAATTACGACCTCAGATGGCTACCCTCAATCCGTGCACAATGTCGTTTGGCGTCGGAGAATTTCGCAATCCGCCCCAGGACGTCCGGAGACTCGCAGCACGCATGAAGGAGCTGGGAGTCAAGGCGGAACTGGAAATCTATGATTCCGGCCACGCAGATTTTTGCACGGTTCTGCTGAATGAGGGCCTGCTCGTCGAGCCGCTGCAGTTTTCCGTCGTGATGGGAGTGAGAGGAGGAATGGCGGCGACGCCAGAAAACCTTCTGCATACCGTTCGCAAGCTGCCCGCCGGTGCAATTTGGCAGGTTGTCGCCATCGGAAAGGCAAACCTGGAAATGACTGCGATCGCAGTTTCGATGGGCGGAAATGCGCGTACGGGCTTGGAAGACACGCTCTACATCCGCAAGGGCGAACTAGCGCCGGATAATGCAGCGCTCGTGAGCCGGTTGGCCGAGGTGTGCAGGTCGCTGGAGCGTCCTGCGTCAACGGTGAGTCAGACGGAAGCGATTCTGTCACTTCCCGGCAGTGCCGTCCGCTTATGAGTCTTAAACCGGCAACCTCAATATCCTTTCGGCGTTCCCATGGCAGAGCTTCGCACGAAGATCTTCTCCGATCGGGACTCGCTCGATAAACTCACAGGCCGCCGAGGTTTCCTCAAACGGATAGTCGATCGAGAACATTACATTGTCCTCGCCCAGTGCCGACACGGAGCACAGCAGTGGTTCGAGCGAGAAGACACCAGAGGTTGTGACGGCAATATTCGTCCGGAAATATTCGGAAGGCGGCTTATTGAGATCGCGGGACCGGTTTACGATCTTCCAGCGGCTGTCAATGCGCCATAGCTGAAATGGCAGGGCCTCGCCCATGTGGCCCAAAAGGACGCGCGCATTGGGATAGTGGTCAAACACGCCGGCGAACAGGATGCGTAAGGCGTGGTTGGCCGTTTCCACTCCCCAGCTCCACATGGGGCCCCAAAGTTCAGGATGCCCGGAGTACATATAGGGCTTGTCCGGCGGATTGCCTGGATGAATATAAATCGGCGCCCTCAACGCGGACGAACGTTCCCAGAACGGCGAGAATCGGTCGTCATCGAGATACGCACCGTTGGTGTGCCCGTTGATCATGGCACCCTGAAATCCAAGATCGCGCACGCAACGTTCCAGTTCGTCGGCCGCGGCGGCGGGATTCTGCATCGGGAGGTGGGCGAATCCACCGTAACGCCTTGGTTGCTTTTGAATCTCTCGAGCCAACCGATCGTTCGCCTCGCGCGCAGCGCCGACTGCCGTATCCGCGCTCGGTTCGATCTGCACACCCGGCCCTGCGAGTGAAAGAACGGCAAACTCGACGCCGTTCTTGTTCATAACTTCCAGGCGCCGTTCTCCAAAATCCGACAAAGCGCTAAGCGCTTTCTCGTAAAGCTCCTTGTTGATGTTGGCAGTCGTTGCCTTCCAATATTCAACCATTCCGGGAAACATGAAGTGTTCTTCGAGAGCAATCTTTTTCACGACTGCACCTGCTTTACACGAGGTTAGTGGCGAGACTCAGCGGCGACCTATTGTATCCACGTGGCCACGATTTCAGGCGCCATTCGAGCACAAATGCTTCCGAAAGAAATTCTCGATGCTCTGAAACGTCGCAGGCGGTTGGTTAGCGATTTTCTCCATTCCGAGCTTGCTATGCCGGACTGTCACACGTTTCTTCGGCCCTTGGTCGAAATTGTTTCGATTCAGAAATCCGTGCCCCAGCCCTTCTATGAGGCACAGCGTAACATCGTTTCCATGAGCGGATAGCGCGTCATACAGCAGCTCGCTTTGGTGAGCAGGCACAGCGGTATCACTGGTCCCATGGAGAATGTAAAACGGCGCGACGCCAGATCGTGCATAGGTGACGGGATTGGCGTCTCGTACAAGTTGCGGGCAGGACTGAATGGGAGCGCCGAGAAACAGCGACTCCAGAGAGTTCGGGGACGCCGAGTTCGCGCCGGGAGGAAGTTGAATCGACTCCGGATCGTCCGAGGGTTTGCCGGAAGGGTCGCGATGTCCGTCCATTTGCAAGAAATCGATGGGGCCATATCCATCGACCACCGCCTGTACTGCACTTGCCTGCCCCGGATATTCGATCTCACCGTCTTCGAAAGTTCCTGGCTTCGAAGTGGCCGCCAGAGCGGCAAGGTGCCCGCCCGATGACGATCCCCACAGACCCAGGCGGCTCGGGTCGAAGCCATAGCGGCTCGCG
>Ga0209008_1000044_pt1 | contig 67057 bp, 44 predicted proteins | sample JacPin_JW_Ref_O3_FD_187963 | JGI IMG/M metagenome (GOLD analysis project Ga0209008, IMG submission 187963) | Forest soil microbial communities from Algoma, Ontario, Canada - Jack Pine, Ontario site 1_JW_Ref_O3 (SPAdes) (version 2) | ecosystem: Environmental > Terrestrial > Soil > Boreal... | reverse complement strand
ATTGGACGCGGCATTGTTGTTGCTGTTCGCCGAAAGCGAGCCGCTGAGATCGGAGCCGTCCGCGGAACCCGTCGCGCTAGTCGTCGGGTCGCTGTCGCTGCTGCCGCCGCTCGCCGTGCCGGCCGAGCCCGGCCCGCTCGCAGGTGTTGCGCCCCCAGTGCCGCCAGGTGCCGCGGAACCGCCGCGGCGTCCGCCCCCGCCATGGCCGCCATTCGCCGTGAATGCCGGGCCGCCGCCGCTCCCCACCGAGTACATGCTGCCGAACGAAAACATTTCGCCCGGGCCGGCCATCCCGGAAACGCGCATGCCTACTTGCACCTGCGATTTATCGTGCGCGATGTCCGGGATCAATGCGTTCGCGGGGATCTCCGCTTCGTAGCCCGCGTAGCCAAAGCGGTCGTATTTTCGGAATTTAGGGTCCTTCAAGGAAGTAAACGCGAAATAAATCTCGCCCGGCGCGCCGCTGTACAGTTTCCCGATATCCATGGCATAGGCCGGCGGCGGGCCCGTCGCATAGCCCGCGGCATAGCCTGGATCGGAATTCGCGGAGGCGCTGAGCGCCGGCACGGTAAGCTGGCTTGGATCGTTCACCGCATCGGAAATATTTCCAAAGCTGCGCAGCAATTTCCCGTGCTCGTTCATCACCCGCACCAAGTGGTCGCTGCGCAGCGTCACCACCGCAAATTCGCCGTTCGCCAGCGCGACCACGGACATCGGCGCGCTCACCGGCACGCTGGCTTCCAGCACACCGTCTGGCGTGAAGATCTTTACGGCGTTGGCGCCACGGTCAGCGACGAATACGCGCCCGCTCGAATCCAAATCGAAATCCACGGCGTATTTGATGCTCGCGCTGCCCGGCTGCAGGTTGGGAATTTGTCCGAGGTGCTTTCCATCTGAAGTGTAGATATGGATCACGGTCGCCGGCGCACTCAATATGTAGTACCGCCCAGCCGTGTCGCGCTCGATCACCGCAGCGCCACTTCCCACGTCTGGAAACACTCTTCCCCGCGCGTGCAACACCGTTTGCACGCCTTGCGCGTGCGCCGGGCGCTCCATACCCGAGAACAAGAACGCCAGCACGAACGCGCTAGCCAAAACCGCTGCGCGCGAAACGAATTTCCAAGTTTGCCCAGAATTTGTCGATTGCCGCCGCATCGCCAAGCTTCCCCCAACCAATTGTAACGTACAGATGCGCGTGGAATTCCCCGAGGTTGCCACCAGCGTTTATAATTGTTTCACATACTTTGCTTCCCTGCTGCTGTGCCGCGCTACGTTGTTGGTATTTCCGGTTTACGGGTACAAAAGTTCCGCAATTTCGCGTAAGTTGCTCGCTAACTCTCCGGCCGGGAGTCATTGGAGGACCCGGTGCCGGCCCTACGCCCGCGGAATTCTGGAACTCTTGAGCCATTGAAACTGAATTAGTTAGCGGCGCGGGAATCCAGATTCCATGACCAGTGGCATAATTGGCCTACTATTACTGAGAAATCTCCGCGGCCCGGCCGCCTGACTGCGAGGGGACGGCAGCCCAGAGGGGCGACCGCGCAGCAAGCCGCGCAAGCTTATCGGCTCGAGGGAAGGCCATTTTCAATCGCCTCCAAGGCAAGACCCTGGCGCTTTTGCTGTTTTGGCTCGCCTGCGGGAATTTGAACTTCGCGCAGCAGGCCGCCAATTCGCCGCAGACCGTCAGCGGAGTGGTGCGCACTCCCGAAGGCACGCCGGTCCCCGCCGCGACCGTGCATCTGATCAATACCGAAACCAATAAAACTTGGCTGAGTTGGACCGACGAATCCGGCAAATTCGAATTCCCGCAAATTCCCGCCGGCCCTTATCGCGTGGAAGCCAGCCAACTCGGCTTCACGAACGCGTCGCTGGTGGTGCAAGTTCCGGTCGTGCCGCCCGACCCCATTCCGATTGTTCTGCGCGTGGCAACTTTGGCGGAGCTGACCTCGAAGCCCGCCGCAACGCGCCTGCCCCGCAATCCGCGCCCGCCGAGTGGCGCCGCAAATCCCGGCAACGCCAATGCGGGTGGCCCAGGCAGGCAGGGCAGCGGACGAGGAGGCCAGGTCCCCGCCGGAGTCAGCAATGCAATCAGCGCCGGGCTTGCGGGTGGAGGCTTCGAACAGACGGACCTGACCGATGAAGGCGCCGGCGGCCCGGCGGGCGCAGCCAACACTCCCGCAAATCAAGGAACGCAAATCGCGGCGGAACTCCCGGCCGGCGCGGGCTCCAGCGCCACTTCCGATTCGTTTTTATTGCAGGGAACCGTTGGCCAGGGCCTCGCGGGAAATGGTCCAGGCGGATTCGGCCAGAACGGATTGGTCCCCGGAAATCCCTCCGGTGAAGGCGGGCCAGGTGGACAGAGCCCCGGCGGAGGACGCGGCGGGCCGGGAGGAGGACAAGGCGGCTTTGGCGGGCCGGGCGGCGGTTTCGGCGGAGCTCCGGGCGGAATGTTTGGAGGCGGAGGCGGTGGCGCCGGAGGTGGCAGCGGTGGCGGGCGCGGACGATTAAATCGCCAGGCAGTGAATCGCATTCGCTTCAGTTTCTACGACCACTACGAAAATTCTGTGTGGGACGCCAAACCATATTCGATAACCGGTAATCAGGTTCCGAAACCAAGCCACTATGACGAACGCTTTGGCGGCAACCTCGGAGGCCCGCTGAAAATTCCGCACATTTATAATGGCAGTGACAAGACTTTTTTCTTCATCAACTACCAGCACGAAACTCAATCCAGCGCTCTGGACACCTATTCCACCGTGCCCACAGCCGCTGAGCGCACCGGCAACTTCTGCGGCCTGGGAGTTACGCTCTTCGATCCGTTTTCGAATTTCAGCGGCCCGCGGACCCCGCTCGGCAACGGCTGCCAGGTTCCCACGATCAATACGGCCGCGGCGGGCCTCCTCGCGTTCTATCCCATGCAGAATTTGCCTGGCACGGTGCAAAACTTCTTGCTGCAGACCACCGTGCCGATCAACAGCGACACGCTGAACTTGCACGTGCTGCACACCATCAATTCCAAGCTCAGCCTGAACGGCGGCTACAACCTGAGTTCCCAACGCCAGAATACTTTCGGCAACTTTCCGGATACCGCTGGCACCTCATCCACTCTGAGCCAGTCGGTCACGCTCGGGCTAGCGCACAACTGGACGTCGCGCCTGGTCGAAACCACGCAGCTGAACTGGAGCCGCAGCCGCGCGAAAGTGCTGAGCGACAATTCTTTCGTAAACGATGTCACCGGAGATTTGGGAATTGGCGGCGTTTCGACTGCGCCGCTCACCTTCGGCATTCCCTCGCTCGGTTTCACCAGCTTCTCCGGGCCGAACGATCCGGTGCCCTCGCTGGTACGCAATCAGACGCTGCGCCTGAGCGACAGTTGGAAATGGGTCCACGGAAAACACACGATGACCATCGGCGGCGAGCTGCGCCGCGTCGAGCTGAATTCCGAGGCCGATCCGCTACCCAGAGGACAATTTAATTTCACCGGCGTGATGACCTCGCAATTGACTGCGACCGGCCAACCCGTCCCTGCCACGCCGCAGACTGAACCTTTCTACGAGCTTGCCGATTTTCTGCTTGGGCTGCCGTACAGCACCACCGTGCAATTCGGGCCGAATATTTATTTACGCAGCTGGGATTTTATCGGTTATGCGCAGGACGATTGGCGCATGACCAAGCAATTTACGCTGCTCTACGGACTGCGCTACGAAGCCGTCACGCCGCCCGTGGACAAATTCAACCAGATCGCGAACCTCGACCTGAATTCCACGGCCACCGCAGTGGACATCGTCACGCCCGGTGGTGTGGGAACGTTTAACGGCCCGTACCCGCGCGCGCTGGTCCACGGCGATTACGGAAATTGGGCGCCGCGCATCGGCTTCGCCTGGTTGCCGCGGTTTATCAAGCCCAAGACCGTGCTTCGCGGTGGCTATTCGATTTTTTACAATGTGGCGATCTACAATTCGCTGGCGCAAAAATATCTATCCTACGAACCGCCCTTCGCGACTTCGGAAAACCTGATCACTTCCGGCACGCAGGTGCTGACCCTGCAGGACGGCTTCCCCAGCATCAGCACGATTACCAATCGCGGCGGCGTCAATCCTTTTTACAAGGACGGCTACGCGCAGATCTGGACTCTGGGCACCGAAACATCCTTCAGCCAGAATTGGATCTTGGATTTGACTTACACCGGAACGAAAGGCACCGACCTCGATCTGTTGCGCGCTCCCAATCGCGCTCCGCTGGGCACCAGCCCGCTGGACACACAGAATTCCTTCCAGATTCCCAACGCCAACAGCTTTTACTTCGATCAATCCGGCGCGAATTCGATTTACAACGCCCTGCAAGTGCGCCTGGTGCATCGCTTCACGCGCGGCGTTTCGCTGCAGGCATTTTACACTTTCGCAAAATCGCTCGACAACGCCAGCACCATCGGCGGCACCGCACCCGTCGTGGTGCAGCAGGACGGCAACTTCGCCGCGGAGCGCGGACTTTCTTCCTTTGACGTGCGTCACCAATTGCGGCTCTTGAATTTGTACGAACTTCCGTTCGGCGAACATCACCGCTTTGCCACCCACGGCTGGGCGGAACATGCGCTCAGCAATTGGCGGCTGCAGAATATCGTCACTTGGCAAACCGGAACGCCGGTTACCGCGTATCTCGGCGGCACCGCATCGGACAACGGCACCGGCGCCAGTTTCTCGCTGCGCCCTGATCAGGTGGCCCATCCTGATTTCGGTGTCTGCGGCGGTTCGCCGCTCGCGTTTTTCAACACCGCAGCTTTCGCTACGCCAGCCACCGGGCTATACGGCAACGAGCGCCGCGGCGCGATTGAAGGCCCATGCAAATTCAATTGGAATATGTCGCTCGCGAAATCGTTTCGCTTCGGACCGCGCGAGCGGCATCATCTGGATATTCGTTGGGAAGTCCAAAATCTGACGAACACGCCCGCATTCTCGGGGCTTTCGGCCACGCTGGGCTCTTCGTCATTTGGGCGCGTGACGAGCGCGGGTTCAATGCGTACCATGGACGTGATGGCGCGGTTTAATTTCTGATGCGAGACACGACATACAAAATCGCGACGCTTTGCCTCGTGGCTGCGCTGGCCGCAGGACCGCCGCGGGCTCAAGCACGGCAACAATCCGGCGGCGCCACCAGTGGCCAGTCGGACGGCCAGCCGGGCGCGCAATCGGGCAGCCAATCCGCGCCCGTGGTAGTCGCGCCTCCCCCGCCTGCTCCCGCCCCCGCGCAGCAAACTCCTGCGCAGCAGGCCGCCGCTCATCAATCGTCCGCCGTCCTGCGCAGTTCATCGGATCTGGTGCGCATTGATGTGGAAGTCACCGACAAATCCGGCAAGCCCATCAAAGGCTTGACCGCAAATCAATTCACGATTACCGACGAAGGCAAGCCGCAGGCAATCACATCCTTTTCATTCGCCGACATCGAAGCAATTGAAACGGCTACAGCCGACGAATCCAAGCCCATCGTCGTTGCCGTTGATAACGACGGCCCGAACTCCCCGTCCGCCGACGCGATCAGCGATGCCCTGCGCGATCGCCGCCTCATCGTCCTGTTCTTCGATCTCACTTCGATGCAGACTGACGACCTGATTCGCGCGCACGATGCTGCCGACAAATTCGTGAAGCATCAGATGACCAAGGCCGACGTCGTCGCCGTCGTCGTTTTCTCCACACGCATCAACGTCCTGGCCAATTTCACCAACGATCGCACCGTGCTGAACAAGGCGATCGCGCAGCTTACCCCGGACAACTCCGCAAACCTCGCCAGCCCTCTCTACGCCGCTGCGGCCAACGGCGAATACGACGTTCAGGAATACACGGGCGCGGCGTACACGCCGGATGAAACCGAATTCAACGTGTTCAATACGGACCAGAAACTCGCGGCGGTCGAAGGCCTCGCGGACGTGCTCGGCGGAATTCCTGGCCGAAAAGCGATGGTGGAATTCACCGGAGGAATCACGCAGACCGGCGAAGAAAATCGCACCCAGCTGCGCGCCGCGACGGATGCCGCGAATCGCGCCGACGTTTCCATTTATTCGATTGATTCCCGCGGACTGCTAGCTGCGCCGCCAGGCGGCGATACCACAACAAACGCCGCTACGGGAACTTCGATGTTTACCGGCGCGTCCGTCTTCCATCAAACCGACCAGCGCGAAGATTCGCGCGATACTCTCGCGACTCTCTCGACAGACACCGGAGGAAAAGCCTTTTTCGATTTGGGCGACCTGAGCGACGCCTTCCCCGCCATCCAACGCGACAACGGCGGCTACTACCTGGTCGGCTATAATCTCGGCCCTGATGTAAAACACGATGGCCGCTGGCGAGCTATTCGCGTGAAGGTGAATGTTCCCGGCGCGCACGTTCGCTATCGCGATGGCTATTACGCGCCGCGCGATTTTCAGCACCTGGAGAAAGAAGATCGCGACCAGCAGCTCGCCGACGCCATTAATTCCGATCATCCGGTCGTCGAGCTTCCCGTCGCGGTCGAAACTGGGATCTTCCGGCTGAGTGCGACGCAGGCTTACGTGCCCATCGCCGCGAAAATCGCTTCCAGCGCGCTCGATTGGGCGCAGAAACACAATAAACAACACGCCGAATTCGATTTCGCCGTGGAAGTGCGCGCCGTGCCCTCCAGCCAGATCGTCGCGCAATTGCGCGATACCATTACCGTGAACCTGGACGCTGAACATTTCGAGCAGGTGCGCCACAGCAATCTTCTCTACCAGGGTGGAGTGGTTCTGGCGCCGGGAAATTACCGCCTGAAATTCGTGGCGCGCGAAAATGAATCGGGAAAGATCGGCACGTTCGAACAAAATCTGGTGGTGCCGGCAGCGCAGCCGGAAAAAGTGACGCTCAGTTCCGTGCTGCTATCGAGCCAGCTTGTCCCCATCGAAAAGTCATCCGCAGTCGCGACCAAAGGCCAAGGCGCGCGCGCGAAAATCACCAGCTCCCCGCTCGATATCGAAGGGCAAAGAATCATTCCCAGCGTGACGAACTATTTCACGCAGGGCCAGACGCTCTACGTCTTTCTGCAAGCGTATTATCCGGAGAAAGCTGACAAAAACGAACCATTCGATCCGAATTCCCTGCGCGCCGGCCTCGTTTTTCTGCGTAATGGAATTCAAATGAACGCTACTCCGCTGATTCCGCCCGCGCAGGTGGATCCGAAAACGCACACGGCATCATTCCGTATCAGTTTGCCACTGCAAAAGCTGCCCACCGGGCGATACACGGTGCAAGTGATCACCATCGCTCCTGGCACGCAACATTCGGCATTTGGCCGAGCATATCTCGCCCTGCAGCAAAATCCAGCAGCGACTGCTGCGCCCAGCCCCTGAAGTCAGAATGAAAGTAGGTAGCCCCCTGCCGATTGCTGCCGGCAGAATGTTTGCCGCGATTCTGGTGACGACCGGCGCGCGCGGCTAGCGACCGATGTAAAATCCTTCGCGCGTTTGTACTGCGGCGTCCTTCTGCTTCGTGGTCAATTCAATCTTGTGGTAGCCCGCGTCCGCGTCGGCTTTACCCGGAGTGTAGCCCAGCGCATATTGATTGCGCAGTTCCTCGTCTATTTCCGCGTAAATCTGATCAATGCTCTCTTTCTTGGTGACTTCAAAAAATCGTCCGCCGGTTTCCTTCGACAGTTGTTGCAGAATCTTCTTCCCGTCCGGCCGCGATTCCTGCGGATAGCGCCGGCGCCCTCCACCACCCCCCATGCCGCCTCCGCCCATGCCGCCCATGTGGCCGCCGCCGTAGCCTCCACTGTTTCCGTATCCTTCTTTGTCAGCGAAAAGAATCGAATAAACCAGAGTGTCCGAGCGCTGCGCCGTTTCGATGGCATCGCGCAAAGTTTCTTTGCTGCCGCGATCCACGCCGTCCGTAAGCACCACGATAGCCTTGCGTCCCTGCTGCTTCTTCATCAACTCGTCCGACGCCAGGAACACTGCGTCATAGAGCAGTGTCCCGGCCCCACTATATCCGCCACGCGAGCCGCGCCCGCCACCACCGCCTCCGCCGCTACCGCCGCTGTTCGGATCGCTTCCCGACGAACCACCACTTCCCGTCTGCGAAAACTGCGGCCGACCCAGCTGATCGAGCGACGCTTCCAGTTTTTGTCGCGACGACGTGAGGTCCTGCAGCAATTCCACCTCGTGGTCGAAGTGGATCACGAACGCTTTGTCCTTATCCTCGCGCAACAAATGATCGATAAAAGCATGGCTCGCGTCGCGCTCCTGATCCAACAGCCGCCGCTGGCTCCCGCTGGTATCCACCAATAGACCCAGAGTGAGCGGCAGATCGGAATCCGGCGCGAAATAGGTGATCGTTTGCGGGTGGCCGTCCTGCTGCAGCACAAAATCATCCTTGGTCAAATTGCGCACCAGCGCCCCATGTTTGTCGCGCACCGTGGCGAACATGGTCACCATCTTCACGTTCACTGAAATCGTCGGGCCCTGCTGCTGGCTGCGCAATGGCGCACCTGCCAGCAACAGCACGGCCACCGAAAGAACAATCGCAAATCTTGTGCGGACGAAGGACTCCTGCTTCACGAACTTGCACCCTCGCGCGCACGTTATCTCCGCTGTCTGTTTTGCCACGAACATGTATGTAGCGCCGCTTCCCTCGCGAGCATTAAATCGCTTCATTGACGGCTGGACGCAGTTCGACCCATATCGCTTCCACTGGAACATTCCTTCCGCCGAACCAGGAAGTTCCAGCATTTTGGATGCTGCACAGGCAGTCTGCGTCTAGGCGCGCCGTAGCGCGAAGCGAGGAAACAGCAAATGTACGCCGAAAACGAAAAGAGCCTGCGTCCTTGGGGGAGGCCGCAGGCTCTTTTCCAGGGTGGACAAACTAGAAGGTAAATCTGCCGCCGATCTGCCACCACCGGCCCAACAACTGTCCGTTAGCTTGGCCGAATCTGGGATCCAGTGGGTCCGTATCCACGTTCTCCAAGTTGGTTCGATTGAAGATGTTGTAGAACTCGAACCGGATCTGGAAGTTGAATCGCTCTTTGAAGCGATTGTCCTTGTAGACGGCCAGGTCCGTCTCTGCAAAGTTCGGCCCGCGGAACGCGTTTCCCTTCTCGTTGCCTTCGGTGCCGATGGCCGGCTGCGTAAACTGTCCGGGTTGGAAGATACCGTTCAGGAAAGCCGCCTTGGAGTTTCCTTGCGCGTAGGACGTAACGTTCGGGAAATCGAAATTCGTTCCGTCCGCATTGTAATCCCCGCTGTTCGGCGCCAACCCCGTGATCGGATTCGTGGCCGAAGGGCATGCGCCGGTACCGCCAGGCGACGCGCAGAGCGGAGCAAAGGGGTGCTGGTTGATGACCGTGAATGGGTAACCGCTCTGGAAGATGCTGGTGCCGGTAAGTCCCCATCCGCCGGTCAGATGCCCTACCAGATCCTGCCCGCCATGCAGGCCCGGAAGTTGGTAGTTAAAGGTCAGAGAAAAGCGGTTCGGTGCATCCCAAGGAGACGGCCCGTAAAATTGCGCCGGGTTAATCGCCGTGGGATACACGCCGGCGTCGTCCTTGGATTCAGAACGTGTATAGGACGCGTCGAAGAACCCGTGCGACAACCTGCCGCGAACATCGAAAATCACGGCTTCGTAATTCCCGTAGGCCACGTTGTCTGCGTAGGTAATCGCACCGAAGCTCGTGTTAAGCCGCGTCGGAGTGAAGCTGTTGTTCTGCACCAAGTCGCCGGGGAAAGAATTGATGTTCACGCCGTAGGACACGCCGCCGGCCACATCGCCCCCACTGACTAGATTGTAACTGTGCGAGCCGGTGTACCCAACGCTTGCCACCAGGTTCTTCGCGAAGCTGCGCTCCACTGTTGCAGACCAGATCGCAGCCTGCGGCGACTCGATGTTCGGGTTGATTCCTCCGATGTTGAAATTGAGGCCCGCGATTCCGCCCTTGCCGTCCAAGCCAGCTGTAAAGCCGGGAGCCGGAAAGCCGAAACCCGGCTTATTGCTGGTTCCCAGTTGAAATATCAGCGGATCAGAAACCCCCGGCACCCCGTTGGGAAGGAATGTCGGCTGCACGAGTCCCGGAGGATTGCCACGGAATTCCTCCTGAATGTTTGCCGACGTCAGCCAGTTGTTATAAATCCCAAACCCAGCCCGCACCGCCCAGTCGCCGTGTCCAGTGGGATCCCAAGCAACAGCGATTCGAGGACTAACGAGATCGTTCACCGCATGATTCAGGGCATTATGGGTTTCTTTCGCGAAGCCATTGGCAACCTGCTGCTGGAACGTCTGTCCCGGGCCAAGATAGAAATTCCCGAAAACAGTGGTGGGACTGGCGGACCAGGGATTGCCCGAATCGTCGTAGCGAACGCCAAGCGTCAAGGTGAGGTTCGATTTCACCTTCCAGGTGTCCATCGCAAACACGCCCCAGGTCCGTGATCGAGCGTCCCATGTCCAGAGAACCGGCAGCCCGGTGAGCGGGCTGTACATTGCGCCAGTCTCGTTGATGGCGCTGTCTTGAATCAAAGTCGTCAAATCCGAAAACCGGAAAGTTGGCGTGGAATATGGCCCTTGGAACGGCTCGACGTCCTCGCCATACCAACCCTCAACTCCGAACTTCAGCGTGTGCGCGCCTTGCACGTGAGTGAGCACATCGCGCCAGTGATAATTCTTCTGGATAAAGTCGCCTTGCGCGAAACCGGCGCCGAACGCTTCGTTGTTCTCTGTGTTAACGCCTCCCACGTCTATGTTCGGTACGGTGTAAACCTGAGCACCGCTGCCCAGGGTTCCCTCCACCCGGCTCACCCCGAAAAGCGCCTCGTTCAGCGTGTTCGGATTGAAAGTGTGTGTCCAGTTGGCCTGCAGCGCGTATTCCCAGTTTTGATTGTTCGCGGCTGAGAATTGCGGTATCGCACCTGGAGAACCGTAGGTAAGAACTGTGCGGTAGAAACTGCCGTAGATGCGATCTTTGCTGAAGTACTTGTCCACGCGCCCGAAATATTGCGTCCCGTTGCGCAACGCCTTCGCGCTGAAGTTGCTATTGTCAATGAAAGGCGTGGTGCATGGGAGCAGCGCCGCTCCCACGGTGATGTTGGTTTGTCCCCCAGGACAGCCAGACGGCCCAAAAAAGAACGTTCCAGCGGTCTGCGCGACACTTACGTTCGACAAACCCGCAGGCCTGAACGTTGACAATATTCCCGTCCCGACCGTGTTCGGGAAGTTCGCGTTCGCAAAAGCCACGAACGCAGGATCTGCGAAAGTGACTCCACCGGAGTTGGTTGATTGCTCCTCGCGCAGCGGCTCCACATCGAAGAAGAAGAAAAACTGATGGTGCGGAATGATCGGCCCGCCGATGCCGAAGGCCATGTTATTCCCGTGAAACGGCAGGTACTCGCTGGGGCTGAATTTCGTGCGGGCATACATGTTTCGGTTGTTGTAATAATCGGCCGCGAATCCGTGAAATTGATCGGTGCCAGACTTGGTGGTCATCACCGTTTCTAGGCCGCTGGCCCGCGAATATTCAGCGGAATACGTATTTACTTGAATGCCCATCTCCTGAACCGAATCAGGATTGGGAGTGAGGTTCAGAATGCCCTGACGGATTCCGCTCGTAACGTCCAAGCCATCCACCACCCACATATTGGACATCTGGCCTTGCCCGTTCGCGCTGGCATCCACGGCGGTTTCCGTCGAGTAGTTGTCCACGTTTGAGCCCGGTGCATTGGCGGTTCCAGTTCCCAACCCGGTCACGCCCGGCGCCAACGTCGCCAAGCCCACGATGCTACGGCCAGCGACAGGCAATTCATCCACGGCCTGGTGTTCGAGGGTCATCTGGTTGCGCTGCTCGGCAGGGTTTAGCACCGGTGCTCGCTCGGTCACTTCCACCGACGAGGCCACCGATTTCAGCGACAGCGTGATCGTGACGCTAAGATTTTGGTTCGTGTCGAGAATCAGCTTCTCGACCGTCTTCGCGAATCCGGGCGCCTCGGCGCTCAATTCGTAGTTAGCGGGCGCAAGGCTGATGAAGCTGAACCCACCGTTTGCGTCAGACACCGTCGCGCGGGTCACATCCGTGCCCACTTGCACCAATACCAGGTTGGCTTTGGGCACCGCCGCGCCGGTGGCATCCTGCACTACACCGGTGACGCCGCCGCTAAATTGTGCGAAGGAGACGCTGGCAGAAAAAGCCGCCACGAGGAACACAAAGAAGCAACGCAATCCAGTCGTGAATCTCATTCAATTCCCCCCCACTAGCATTCTCACGAACTTGGCCCGCCCGGAAAACGCATTCCGCGCCCGCCACGGCTATCTGCCGACGACCGGCCCAGCCGCAATGATTGGGCGCTTTACCAAGAAAGCAAATGCAAGCAGCTCCACCACGTTTAGAGAAAACGTTTACTTCTTGTTGCGCGCAATTTACATCCGTTTCTCAAATCGTGTCAAGCGGAAATTTGGATGCAATAGTATTTTTACGTTACGCGCGTGCCTTTTGCTGCAATACCGTGGATGTTTTCGATGCTCGCCGGGGTCTCGTCCGCGCGGCGCCGCCGCAATGGCCCGCGGCGCGCCTACGCGGCGGGTTTCGACCAGCCCTGCCCGGGAACGATTCCCGTGCCCTCTTTCACGAAGATCAATTGGTCAGCGGGGACGCTTTTCAGCTCTTCGTGCTGCCCGCTGGGCCAATGAATGGCGATGTCCGCCACCTTTTCAGAGCCCAGTCCAAAATGCAATCTGGAATCGTTTACGGAATAGAAGCTCGATTGGCTCAGCACCTCTTGTGCCTGTGACTTCTTCCCGTAGCGCACCAACACCCGGGTGCCGATGGCGCTGCGATTCGATTTCGTTCCCACCAATTTCAGCTTCAGCCAGTGGTTTGCGCCGCGCAAATCGTTGCGCAATAGAGACGGCGGTTCGTTCAGATTGACAATCAGCACGTCCAGGTCACCATCGTTGTCAAAATCCCCAAATGCGCATCCGCGGCTGCAGTGCGGAGCCGCAACGCCAGGACCCGCTTCGTCCAGCAGTTCTTCAAACGTCCCATTGCCCAGGTTGCGAAACACCACGCGCGGCGTCTTATTGGGAAATTGCGGCATTGTTTTCTCCAGCTCAGGATAGACGCTGCCCGTGACCATGAAAATATCTGGATAGCCATCGTTGTCCAAATCAACGATCCCCGCGCCCCATCCTACATAGCGGTTTTCCACGCCGATCCGCGCCACGCGCGTGACGTCCACAAAATTTCCTTTGCCGTCGTTGTGATACAAACCGTTGGTGTCTTCGCTGAAATGTGTCTTGAACAGATCCAGATGCCCGTCGAGGTCGTAATCGCCCACTCCCACGCCCATTCCGGCCTGTTCCTCGCCATCTTCGCTCAGCGCCACCCCGCGAATCACGCCCTCTTCGCGAAAAGTTCCATCGTGATTGTTCATAAAGAACAGGCTCGGCGTGGAATCGCAGGCCACGTAAATATCGGGCCAGCCGTCCTCGTCGAAATCGGCGGAAACCACCGTCATGCCGTAGCTGCCGCGCAGCGTCGAAATTCCGGCCTGTACGCTGACGTCCGTGAACGTGCCATCGCCATTATTGCGATACAACGAATGAAAGCCGTGTGGCAACCCGCGCGGCCCGCACTCCACGTCCACTCCCTTCCAGGTGCAGTTGCTGTTCTGCCCAGGCTTGGGCACGCGCTTCAAATCAAACTGCACGTAATTGGAAACGAACAGATCCAGGTTTCCGTCGCGGTTGTAATCCAGGAAAGTGCAGCCTGCGCCGTAGCGCGGCGCATCGTTTAATAATCCGGCCTGTTTGGTGACGTCCGTAAACGTGCCGTCACCGTTATTGCGATACAGCTTGTTCTGCCCAAAATAGGTGCAAAACAAGTCTTCCAAGCCGTCATTATTGTAATCGCCGACGCATACCCCAGACGCCCACCCCAGGTCGTGCAGTCCCGCCCTTTCGGTCACGTCGGAAAACGTGCCGTCGCGATTGTTCTTGTACAGCCGGTTGCTCGCTCCAGCAGGCGCCCCGTTCATGCGCGTCCCGCTCAACACAAAAATGTCTATCCAGCCGTCATTATCGTAGTCCAGAAAGGCGCAGCCGCATCCAACCGCCTCCAGAATGTAGTCCTTATGGTCGGGGTACCCATAGATCGTGGGCACCAGCAAACCGGCTCCTGCGGCGATATCGGTAAAATGGGCGTAAAAAGGCCGGCCCGAAGGCGCCGAGCGTGGCTGCGCCTTGCTGGAATGGGGTGACATCCCTTGGCCAAAGATGCGCGAGGCCGAAGCGCCCAGCGAGAGGCCCAGAGATAGACGGAAAAACGAGCGGCGGGTGAATTTCATCGGCAATTTTTGTGCGTGAGCATTATATCCGGTTTGCGCCAACCAGCACGCGCTTGACACTCGCGGCGGCGCGCAGTATAAAGCGAAGGAAAACGTTTACCAAACATTTTCGGATCCGCGCTCGAATTGGACACTGCTCTCATTTCTGGGGAATACCTCGACGCCGGGCTTCTCACTTCCGTGCTCGGCCAAGCTTTTCCAACGGCTGCACCGTAATGTTCGGGTCACACGCCGCGCATTCCGCAATTTCTTTGCATCCAATCGGCGCTAGTGTGGTCCGTACTAAGTAGTCTGAGGAGACAATGATGGCCAGACGGAACCTAACGATCCCCGCGATGCTCGCAGCGCTGTTTTTTCTCGGCGCCGTGACGATGATGCCCTATCCCAAAGCAGAGGCGAAATCGAAAATGCAAAAGCAGGCATTCGGCAAAATACAGGATGGGCAAAGTGTGGATCTGTACACCCTGTCGAACAAGTATGGGATGACCGCCGCGATCAGCAACTTCGGGGGCACCCTGGTCTCGCTCAAGGTTCCCGACCGCGACGGAAAAATCGGCGACGTGGTGCTCGGCTATGACAACCCCGCGGACTATGAGAGCGGCAAAGCTTATTTCGGCGGCACCATCGGCCGCTATGGCAACCGCATCGCGCACGGCAAGTTCACTCTGGACGGCGTCGTAAACACACTTCCGCTGAATGACGGGCCGAACACTCTGCACGGCGGCATCCGCGGCTTCAACAAGCGTGTCTGGACCGCGAAAGACGTTTCCAGCGGCGCGGATGAAGCGCTGGAACTAACCTACCGGAGCAAGGACGGCGAAGAAGGCTTCCCAGGAAACCTCAGCGTAAAAGTCGTTTACACTCTGCTGGCCGACGAAAATGCCCTGAAGATCGACTACACCGCGACCACGGACAAAGATACCGTCCTAAATTTAACGAACCACTCCTACTTCAACCTTGCCGGACAAGGCAACGGCGACATTCTGCAGCATCAGCTCGCTTTGTACGCCAGCCAAATGACTCCCGTTGATGCAACGCTCATTCCCACCGGCACATTGCAGGACGTGCACAACACGCCTTTCGATTTCCTGCAACCAATTGCGATCGGCGCGCGCATCAACATGAACGACGAGCAGTTGAGATTGGGCAAAGGCTACGATCACAATTGGGTGCTGGACAAGAAATCGCCGACGTCGCTTTCTCAGGCGGCGCGCGCGTACGATGCGCAGAGCGGCCGCGTTCTGGAAGTTTCCACCACCGAGCCGGGCGTGCAGTTCTACACCGGAAATTTTCTGGACGGCACCATCCACGGCAAGGGCGGAAAAGTTTACGGCTACCGCTCCGCGTTCTGCCTGGAAACGCAGCACTTTCCCGATTCACCCAATCACAAGAATTTCCCTTCGACCGAGCTGAAACCGGGACAAACGTTGCACTCGACTTCAATCTACAAGTTCACTGTACAAAAGTAAGTAGCAACACAGAGTCGTTCAACGATCCGTGCCGCCGGCGAACGTAGCAAGCAAGCGGCGAAATCGTGTGTCTCAGGAATGTTGAAAATATCGCCGGCGCAATCGCGGCTCGCCCGGTACGCGCATCAATTCACGGTAACCAATGAAAAAATTCCTGGCAAGCATCTTTCCCGCGGCTGCACTGTGTTTGCTGTGGACTCCGCCTTCCGCCGCGCAGCAAGCTCCCGACAGCGTGACAATCCATGTGCACGCCGATCAATCCGCAGGCACCCTCCACCCGATCTGGAACTACTTCGGCTACGATGAGCCCAACTACACCTACGCGCCGAACGGCAAAAAACTTCTCGGCGAGCTGTCCGCGCTCAGTGCAGGGCCCGTTTACGTCCGCGTCCACAACCTGCTGACCACCGGCGACGGCTCCGCCTCCCCCAAGTGGGGCTCGACCGACGCCTACACCGAGGACAAAGACGGCAAGCCTGTTTATAGCTGGACGATCCTCGACCACATCTTCGATACCTTTCACGCCGCCGGTATTAGGCCTATCGTCGAAATCGGCTTTATGCCCGAAGCGCTCTCCACCCATCCCGAACCGTATCGCCACAATTTTCCGAAAGTTCCGATCGGTTCAATTTATACCGGATGGGCGTACCCTCCCCGTGATTACGCCAAATGGTCCGAGCTCGTTTTTCAATTTACGCGCCATCTGCGCGAGCGTTACGGCGACGCGGAAGTCAAAACCTGGCTGTGGGAAGTTTGGAACGAGCCAGATATTGACTACTGGAAGGGCGCGCCGGAAGAATATTTCAAACTTTACGATTTCACGGCCGATGCCGTCCTGCGCGCGTTTCCCGAAGCTCGCATCGGCGGTCCGGACAGCACTGGTCCGGGAAATCCGCATGCCGCCGAATTCCTGCGCCAGTTCCTCGAACACTGTGCGCATCAGACTAATTACGCGACCGGAAAAATTGGCTCGCCGCTGCTGTTCGTCAGCTTCCATCCTAAAGGATCGCCGAAATGGCTCGGCGACCACGTGCAGATGGACGTCGCCCGGCAGCTCACGGCAATCAGAAACGGATTTCAAATCGTCGCCTCCTTTCCCGAATGGCGCGAAACGCCCATGGTATTGGGCGAATCGGACCCCGAGGGCTGCGCCGCCTGTTCCGCGCAACAAAATCCACAAAATGCCTATCGTAACGGCGAACTCTTTGCATCCTACACAGCAGAGGCGATGAACGGCATCTACGCGCTGGCGGCGAGCGAACAGGTAAATTTTCTCGGCGCTGTCACCTGGTCGTTTGAATTCGAAGACCAGCCATATTTCGCCGGCTTCCGCGAACTCGCTTCCAATGGTTTAGACAAGCCAGTGTTGAACGCTTTCAGAATGTTTGGAATGTTAGGCGACGAGCGCATACAAGCCACCAGCTCGGCCGCGCTCGCTACTGACGACGTGGTGCTCAACGGCGTCCGCGCGCGCCCAGACATCAACGCGCTCGCCACGCGCCACGGTCACGAAATCCAAATTTTAATCTGGAATTATCACGATGACGATCTCCCCGCCGCAGCCGCGCCGATTGATTTGATAATCGAGGGCCTGCCGCCAGACGCCAAGAGAGCGCTCAGCGAACATTTTCGTATTGACGCGCATCACAGTAACTCGTTCACCGCGTGGAAAGAGATGGGCTCGCCGCAATCACCGACACCCGCCCCATACGAACAGTTGCAAGACGCCGGACAATTGCAGCTGCTGAATTCTCCCACGTGGATTTCGCTCGACCACGGCGCCGCGCACCTGCAGTTTGAGTTGCCCCGGCAAGGCCTGTCGCTACTACGAATCGCATGGTAACTCGCATCAGCCCGAAAATCATCCGGAACAATGCGCAACACGATAATCTCGGTCCGCGCGAACGCCCACGCGGTTCGAAAGTTTTGCACCTCGCGCGAAATACAGTAGCGCTTTTTCTGCTGGCGATTTCCATCGTCGCCGTTGCGCCCACGATAGCGGCCCAAACCGGCGCCGACACCAGCAGCATCAGCGCCATCCAATCCGCTCTGCGCGCCGGCGACAACGAACAAGCTCTGACGCTGGTCCACTCTCAACTTCAAAATTTCCCAAAGGACGTCAGGCTCTGGGCGCTCGAAGGAATCGCACTAACACACCTCGACCGCGATAAGGAAGCGCTGGTCGCATACAACAAGGCCCTCGCGATCTCACCCGATTACCTCCCCGCGCTGGAAGGCGCCGCCGAATTGGAATACAAAGCCGGCAGCACTCGAGCTGTTCCGATTCTCCAACGCATTTTGAAAGTTCGGCCCGACGAGCCCACCACTCACGCAATGCTCGCCGCACTCGCCTACAAAAAACACGACTGCCCGGCTGCCGTCGAGCATTTCCAGAAAAGCGGTCCGGTGCTTTCTTCGCAGCCGTCCGCGCTCGAAGAATACGGCGCATGTCTGATGGACCTGCAAAAACCCGACGACGCTCTCTCCGTTTTCGAACAAATCCTCACGCTGCAGCCAAAAGATCCGCACGCGCGCTACAACCTCGCCATAGTTCAGTTCACCGCGCAGCACAGCGCCGACGCCGTCGCCACGCTCCAGCCGCTGCTCGAAGCAAGCGCGCCTGACCCCGACGTTCTCGATCTCGCCTCCGCAGCCTACGAAGACACTGGCGACACGCCCCGCGCGGTAAATCTGCTGCGGCAAGCAATCGTCGCAAATCCACAAAAAGTGAAGTACTACGTTGATTTCGCCGCGCTGTCCTTCAAGCACGAATCATTTCGAGTAGGCGTCGAAATGATTGACGCCGGCCTAACGCAGCTTCCGAACGCTGCGCATCTTTATATCGCCCGAGGCATTCTCTACGTTCAAATGGGCCAATTCGAAAAGGGCCAGTCCGATTTTGAAGCCGCCAACCGGCTCGATCCGGGCCAAGCCTCCGCTGCCGTCGCCGAAGGCCTCGCGCAAATGCAGTCCAGTAATCTCGACCAGGCTCTCAAGACCGTGGAGACGGAACTGAAAGCGCATCCCAACGATGCGTTCCTGCATTATTTGAAAGCCGAAATTATTTCCCAAGGCGGCCCTGCAGTGGGCACGCCGGAATTCAACGAAGCGGTGAAATCAGCATCGCGCGCGGTGCGACTCCAGCCGGACTTCCCGCTCGCCCGCAATGTCCTTGGCAATCTCTATCTGGAGTCCGGCCAAAACGAAAAAGCCATCGAACAATGCCGCGCGGTCCTGCGCGAAAATCCCCACGACCAGATTGCCGTCTATCACCTACTGCTCGCCTTAAGAAAAATAAACGACCCCAAAGGCGAAGTTCCCGGCCTGGTGAAGCGCCTCGCCGAACTACGCGCGCAATCACAACAACAGGAAGCGTCCGCGAACCGTTACAAGCTCTACATCCAAGGCGAGCAGCCGCCGCGCGCCGCCGAACCGCCCAAGCAATAGCTCAATTTTCGATCTTCCTCTGCGAATTCCACAGAAATTATAGCGACGTGACGATCAAAGGCGGAAACGCGGCATCAACCGCTCGCTTGACAACCTGCTTTCGCGGGCAGTATAAGCGGTAGGTAAACGCTTTCTCGACATTTGCTCATCAGCCTGCGCCTGCATCACGACGGCACGGGCCTCAGGCGAACCGCAGCACCGCAATCTCAGGGAGACCAGACCATGAAAAAGACATCCAGGCGCCAATTCCTTACGAATGCTGCGGTTACCACCGGCGCTGCGCTCGCCGCCCGCTCCATCCCCACCTGGGCGAAACCTGCAGCTCCAGCCGCGCAGGTCGCCATCACGCCTCAAATGTCCACGTTCGGCTACTCCCAAGTGCAGCTGCTCGATAGCCCCTTCCGCCGCCAGTTCGATCAAAATCACGACCTATATCTGCATCTCGATGAAGACGCGCTGCTCAAACCCTTCCGCAAGCGCGAAGGCCTCACCGCGATCGGCCCAGACATGGGCGGCTGGTACGATGACGCCGACGATTTCAGCGCCATGGACAATTTCCACGCCTTCATCCCCGGACACAGCTTCGGCCAATATCTTTCCGGACTAGCGCGCGCCTACGCCGTCACCGGCTCGAAGCCCACGCAGGAAAAAGTGCAGCGTTTGGTCCGCGGCTACGGCGCCACAGTGGATCCCGCCGGAAAGTTTTATGTGGATTATCGCCTGCCCGCCTACACCTTCGACAAAACCTGCTGCGGCCTGATTGACGCGCACGAATTCGCCGGCGACACCTCCGCGCTCGACGTGCTCTGGGCCAGCACCCAAGCCGTGCTGCCGCATCTGCCAGAAAAAGCGCTAAGCCGCCCTGAACAGCGCCAGCGTTTTCACAAGGACATCGCTTACACCTTCGATGAAACCTACACGCTGCCGGAAAATCTGTTCCTCGCGTATCAACGTAGCGGCGACCCGCGTTACAAAGACCTAGCCGTCCGATTCATCGAAAAAGAATACTTCGATCCTCTCGCCGAAGGCACGAATGACCTCCCCGGCGAGCACGCTTACAGCCACGTGAACGCGCTCAGCTCCGCCATGCAAGCTTATCTCGTGCTCGGCGACGAAAAATATCTGCGCGCCGCCACCAACGGTTTTCGTATGGTCCACGAACAGAGCTACGTCACCGGCGGCTGGGGTCCTGACGAAGCGTTTGTCCAGCCCGGAAGCGACGGACTCTGGCAGAGCTTGGGACTCACTCACTCCAGCTTCGAAACTCCGTGCGGCGTCTATGGCCATTTTAAAATCACGCGCTACTTGCTGCGCGTCACCGGCGATTCGCGCTACGGCGACAGCATGGAGCGCATCCTCTACAACACGATTGCCGGCGCCTGGCCCATCCTGCCCGACGGCACGTCCTTCTACTATTCCGATTACAACAACGCCGCAAAGAAAGTTCATTACAAGGACAAGTGGCCCTGCTGCTCCGGCACGTTCCCGCAGCTCACCGCCGACTACGGCATCAGTTCCTACTTCCGCGGCAAAGACGGCATCTACGTCAACCTGTTCCTGCCATCCACCCTCACCTGGCCGCAGAACGGCACGCCAGTAACGCTCACGCAAACCACGAAGTTCCCGCAAGCGAATACGACGCAGCTGGAATTCAAACTCGCGCGTCCCGAAACTTTCACCCTGAATATCCGCATTCCGGGCTGGGCAGGAGCGAAGACCACTGTGGCCGTGAATGGCGGCCGCATTCAAAGCGACGTCACGCCGGGAAAGTTTCTCGCCGTGCAGCGCACCTGGAAGGATGGCGACCGCATCGAAATGGAAATGGAAATGCCGATCACTCTGGAACCCGTTGACAGCAAGAATCCCAACACCGTGGCGCTGTTGCGCGGGCCCATCGCGCTTTTTGGCGTTGGAAATATGCCCGAACGGATTACGCGTCAGCAAATGCTCGCGGCTACAGCTTTCGCGCAATCGTCAGAAGATTGGATCGTGAAGACGGACACCGGCAGCTTGACGCTGCGCCCGTTCGCAACGATCATGAACGAGGATTACAGGCTCTATCAGCTGATCGAGGGCTAAAAGCTTGTGTGCGGACTCAGGAATCTTTGTGGGTCGTGGCTTTAGCCACGACCTGAACTGCGCCGAATCCAAGCGGCTTTAGCCGCTGAAGTTCCGTTTTTGCGGGTCTCGCACAGACTGCTTGGCCTCGGCCCTCAGCCGCACTCGGAGACAGAATAAACGTGGAATATCGCGCTCTCGGCCGCACGGGTTGGAAAGTTTCCGAAGTCAGCTTCGGCGCGTGGGCCATTGGCGGGTCGTGGGGTCACGTCTCCGACGAAGAAGCCATGGCCGCCCTGCGCACAGCCGTGGACTGCGGCGTAAATTTCTTCGATACCGCCGACGTTTACGGCAACGGCCGCAGCGAACGCCTGATCGCCGACCTGAAAAAAAATTACAAAAAGGATATCATCGTCGCCACCAAAGCCGGGCGGCGTCTCCCGAGTCAATCTGTGGCCGGCTACAGCGCAGCCAATCTAACGGCGTGGGTGGACGACAGCCTGCGCAATCTCGCCACCGATTCTCTCGACCTGCTGCAACTCCACTGCCCGCCTACCGACCTTTATTTTCAGCCCGAAGCTTTCGATATTCTCGACCGCATGGTGAAAGCCGGCAAGTTGCGCTACTACGGCGTCAGCGTCGAAAAGGTTGACGAGGCCCTGCAAGCCATCGAGCACCCGAACGTCCAGAGTGTGCAGATCATTTTCAATTGTTTCCGCCAGCGGCCCGCCGATGAATTTTTCCTGCAAGCCCAGCGAAAAAAAGTGGGAATCCTCGCGCGCGTGCCGCTCGCGAGCGGTTTGCTCACTGGCAAATTTCGCCCCGATTCGACTTTTGAAGCGGACGATCATCGCAACTTCAATCGCAACGGCGAAGCCTTCGACGTCGGCGAGACTTTTTCCGGCGTGGATTACAACGCGGGCCTCGAAGCCGTCGAAGCACTCCGCGTGCTGCTGCCTCCCGGCGTCACCATGAGCCAGTTTGCGCTGCGCTGGATTCTGATGTTCGATGCGGTGACGTGCCCTATTCCCGGCGGCAAACGCCCCGATCAAGTTACCGACAATTGCCGCGCATCAGGTCTGCCACCGCTCAGCCCGGAAGTCATGGCCGCCGTACGTCACATATATGACCAGAGATTTGCCGCAGCTCTGCGCCATCGCTGGTAAAATTCCGCGACAAAGCTCTCGTAGCGCCCCTCAGTTTTTGCGAATGGGAAGTTACCGGGATTCAAATCACCAAGGGTTGTGAAGTTCTCTCCGCAGTTTCCGGCCCGATCCGAAATCCCCGGCCGATTTCTTCCGCGACCTCCGCCACCACGCGTCCCACCACCATAACCGCCGGCGCCGGCAGCGCGCCTTCGTCAGCCAGCTTCGCCAAAACCGTCGAGCGAATCGCCTGATCTTTTCCGGAAGCGTGCGACACAATCGCGCAAGGCATATCGTCCGGCCAGCCCGCATCGCGCAATTGCTGCATCACGCGCGCATAATCAGTCCCCGGCATGTAAAGCACCAGCGTGGTGGTGCTGGAAATCCCGCCCCACTGTATCGAGCGATTCTCGGTGTCGCGCTGGATCGTCGTAAACAGCACCTGCGAAGCGACGCGTCGGTCCGTCAGCGAAAATCCCGCAGCCGCCGCCGCGCCAAAGCCCGCGGTAATCCCCGGCACAATTTCAAACTCAACTCCCGCGTGCCGCAACGCTGCGATTTCCTCACCCGCGCGCCCGAAAAGCAAAGGATCGCCGCCCTTCAATCGCACCACCACCCCGTGCGACTGAGCGTACGAAACCATCAACGCGTTGATCTCTTCCTGCGTCAGCAATTTCTTGCCGCACCTCTTACCGACGTCAATCAGCTCCGCCCCAGCAGCCGCCAGCGCCAAAACTTCGCGGCTCACCAGCGCGTCATGCAGCACAATATCCGCGCGGCCAAGAATCTTCGCCGCCTTCAGCGTCAGCAACTCGGGATCTCCCGGGCCACCGCCAAGGAGATAAACTTTGCCCGTCATGGAGTGCTCCTGCTGATCAATTCCCGCTCGTCCCTCGCGCCTTCGCGCAGGAATTTCTCGAACATTCCCTCGCTCGCGAGCTTATGCAATAGCCGCTTAGTCTCTTCGGGATCATTCCCTTGACTCCGCAGGAATTTGCGCGCCGCGCCCAGCCATTCCAACCACGATTCGTATTCCGGCCCAAATTGCGCTCCGAGTTCCCGCCGCAACCGCTGCGCCAGCGCCGGACTCTGCCCTTCCGTGGAAATTGCGATCTGCAACGCGCCGCGCCGCACCACCGCCGGATAATAAAAGTGGCAGTACTCCGGATCATCCACTACGTTGCAAAGAATTCCTTCCGCTTCGCATTGCTGAAAAACATCGTGATTCACCTGCGCCGAAGACGTTCCCGCCACCACCAGAAACGCCCCGCACAAATCCTCCGCGGCAAAAGTTCGAGCCTGCCATTCGATCTGTCCCGCGCGCGCCCATGCGGCTATCGCCTCGGTTACTTCTGGCGCGACCACCACCACATTCGCCTCGGCAGCCAGCAAACTCTGTAGCTTCGATTCCGCGATCACGCCGCCGCCCACCACCACGCACGACCGCCCGCGCAATTTCAACGAAATGGGAAACAGAGGCATCGGCTATCCCTCAATCCCGTGCGGCACGGGACCCGCCGAAACGTCCCGTGCCACGGCTTCCGCAATTTGCCCCGCCAGGAGCATGCGGATCTCGTCGTTCGTATGTCGCGCAAAAAATTGCCGCAAATTTTCGCCGGGATTGCGCTCCTCCTCAAAATTTCGCAATAATCGCTCGATCGCCTCCGGCACTTCCGTCGCGGCGCAGCGGTAACCCACAGGTCGAGCAATCGCGGCAAATTTTCCCACCGCGCCGCCCACGCAAAAGTAATAAGCGTCCACCATCTCGCCGCCCACTTTGGTTTTCTTGCCCTCCAGGCCGATGTCCGCGATCCAATGCTGGCCGCAGCTGTTCGGGCATCCCGCAATGTGCAGCTTCAGCTGCTCGTCAAAACCAGGTACGCGATCTTCGAGTTCTTCCACCAGCCAGCGCGCGAAGCTTTTCGTTTCAGTCAACGCCAGTTTGCAGAATTCCGAGCCGGTGCAAGCAATCGTCCCGCGCGCAAACGGCGATGCCGCCACCGGCAAGCCCGCCGCGTCCAGCGCGCGCGCCACTTTGTCAGCGTGTTCGCTCGGCACGTTCACCAGCACCAGGTTTTGCATGATCGTGGTGCGAATTTCTCCGCCCGCGTAGTGTTCGGCAAGTTCCGCGGCCGTCCGCAACTGTTCGGCGCTGATCCGCCCGCGCAACACGGACGCTCCCACATAGGAAAATCCCGGCTGCTTTTGTGCGTGTATTCCCACGTGGTCGCGGTAAGCGTCTTCCGGCACGTGCTCAGGTTCCGCGGGATCGAGCTTGAACCCCAGGCGCTGGTGCAATTCCGCAAGAAACGATTCCGCCGTCCACCCATGCCTGAGAAACAAAAATTTCAAACGCGCCCGCTCGCGATTCTCGCGCAGCACTTCGCTGTCGCGGAATATCTCGGCGATCGCTCGCACCACCTGCGCCGCCTGATGCACGGCCACAAACGCGTTCAACCGCATCGCCAAATGCGGATCGGTGGAAAGGCCCCCACCCACGCGCAAAGAGAACCCCGTTTCACTCGCACCACCGCGCCGGCGAATAGTCGCGGTCAAAGCCACGTCATTAATTTCCGGATACGAGCACCACAAATGGCACCCGGTAATCGAAACTTTGAATTTCCGCGGCAAATTGTAGAACTCGGAATTGCCTCCGATCTGGCGATTCAATTCCAGCGCCACCCGCGACGCGTCGTAAACTTCATCCGCATCCACGCCCGCCAGCGGGCATCCAGTAATGTTGCGCGCCACATCGCCACACGCACCCGTGGTCGTCAGCCCTACCGAATGCAAGCGGTCTAATATTTCCGGCAGCGCTTCGATCGTCACCCAATGCAGCTGAATATTCTGCCGCACCGTAATATCCGCCACGCCGCGCGCGTGCCGCTCGGCAATAGCCGCGACGGCCCGCAACTGCTCACTCCGCAAAATTCCGTTGGGAATCCGGATGCGCACCATGAAATACGGCGTCGCCTTCCCTTCACCGTTCGCGCCGCCGATCACTCCCTGCCCGTCGCCCTGCGTGTAAATTCCCCACGAGCGGAAATATGTCCCCAGCCATTCCGGCGGAATCGATCCATGCCCCTGCCGCGCAAATTCGCGAATCTCATCGACGCACTCCCACGCATTCTTGGCTCGCTTCAGCCGCTCGACGCGCTGTGCCTTGGTTACCTTGATGATCTCGCTCATAAAAAGATCCCACTCACAAGAAAATGACCCATAAAAACAAAAAACCCACCAACCAGTGTTTCTGGCGGGTGGGGCTCGGGAACTTAAAGTTGGATTAAGACTTAAGTCCCAAATCTCCTATCGCCAGACTGGTGCGCCATACAACACGCGCAACAAGCGCATGGACAACACCGCATCTGGCAATCATTTAACATACAATCCCACCTTACCGGACTCCGCACCTACCGTCAATCGCAAAAGATGGGGCGCGTGTTTATATGAGATTCGCGTAAGCGAAACGCGATTCAACCTGCGTTCAATTCGCGCACGCCAAGATAACCAATCCGCTCCGGCGCAGTCCAACACACTAAGTCGGCCCAGCTAGGTCAATCCGGCGCTCGCTTGTGGGATTTTTCAGCGGTATGCCGCCCCCACCGGGCGATTTCGGACATCCGCAAACGTTACAAAAGAAGAGTTGTAAGGCATCGGCCCCCGGCGTTATGCTTCCGGCGGCTCCCCGGGTTACCGCCGGGGCTTGGAACCAACCCAGTCCAGATTAACCGATCCAAGCAATCCAAAACCGGTTTCCACAACGTAGTAGTAGCAGGTGTGGTTGAAGTCCAATCTCACAGGAGGTAATTCGGAAAATGACAAAGTCAAAGAAGGCCCTCATCGCTGGCGCAGCTCTCGCAGGTTTGCTCGCCGGTACCACCACAACGATCCAGGCGTCCAACCTTCTCTCCGGCATGCATTCCGCAACTCAGTCGGACCAGGCCCCGGCAGACAAAAAGGTGAAGGAAAAGCACTCTTGCAAGGGTCAGAACTCCTGCAAGGGCAAGGGTGGATGTAAATCGAGCGACAATGGCTGCAAAGGCAAGAACTCTTGCAAGGGCAAGGGCGGCTGCGCAACCGACGGCTCGAAGATGCCCGAGTAACACTCGCCGCTTCGGCGATCGCAGCAAGTATCAACGGTCTGGTGTTGAGGGCCGCCGCACAATATTCGGCCCTCAACACTTTTCCGCAGCATGTTTTCTTTTCGCGTTAGCCAGCGGAGTCGTAAATGCCTGCCAATCGCTTTAACGGCCACACGGACTACGGAATCGGGATCGGCCTGCGTTCCCCCCATTACCACCATATTCTTACGCGCAAGCCCGTCGTGGATTGGTTCGAAATCATATCCGAAAATTTCATGATCGATGGCGGACGGCCGCTGCGCATCCTCGATCAGATTCTGGAACAATATAAAGTCGTGCAGCACGGGGTCTCGATGTACTTCGGGTCGGCCGAACGTCCCAATCGTGAGCACTTACAACGACTGAAAACCCTGGTCCAGCGCACCAAGACTCCCTGGCTTTCCGACCATCTCTGCTGGGGTAGCGTCGATGGCCGCTACACGCACGACCTGCTGCCCATGCCCTACACTTTCGAAGCTGCGCGCATCACCGCGCAGAAAATCCGCGAAGTGCGCGACTTCGTCGAAATCCCCGTGGCCGTCGAAAACGTCAGCAGCTATGCCGAATTTCACGTTTCCGAAATGACCGAATGGGAATTCCTCAACGAAGTTGCCGAACGCGCCGACTGCGGCATCCTTCTCGACGTAAACAATATTTACGTTTCCTCGCAGAATCACAGTTTCGACCCGTTCACCTACGTGAATAGCGTCCCTGCAGAACGCGTCGCGCAAATCCACATCGCCGGGCACTCGAAATATCGCAAGTACATCCTCGACACGCACGATCATCCCGTGATTGATCCAGTCTGGAAACTCTACGCGCGCGCCATTGAACGCGTCGGCCACACCGCCACGCTCCTCGAGTGGGACGACAGCATTCCTTCCTTTGACGAAGTGCACGACGAAGCTCTGAAGGCCAATCGCTTCCTCGCGAGCGCGTCGCTCGCCACCGCCGTATGAAACTCCTCAGTCTCCAACGCCACATGGCTCGCGCCGTCATGACTCCGCTGACGCGCGCTGAACGTATGCGCGCCGTCGCGCCCGATGGCCGCTCGATGCGCGCCGTGGCAAATCAAATCATCAAGCCGAACGACCGCCTCACTTCCTTCGAGCGCCTGGAAATTTACAATCGCCAATACTGGTTCCGCGTGCTGTCCGCCTTCGCCGAAGATTTTCCCGGCCTGCGCGCCGTGCTCGGTGGCCGCCGTTTCGATTCCATGGCCAAAGCGTATCTGATCGATTGCCCGTCGCAATCCTTCACCCTGCGCAATCTGGGTTCGCGCCTGGTGAACTGGCTGCAAAAGCATCCCGCATGGGCCGGCGAGCGCCAGCATCTCGCCCTGGACATGGCGCGCTTGGAATGGGCCGATATCGAGGCATTCGACGGTCTCAGGGAGCCATCGCTCAAGCCAGAGGATCTCGCGAGCGTGAATCCCGCCAAGCTGCGCCTGAGGTTGCAGCCTTACGTCAGCCTGCTCGCTCTGCGCTATCCCGTGGATGAATTGCTGCTCCAAGTGCGCAAGGATTCCGACGATCTCGATGTCGCCAGCAACACGTTCAACGAACGCCACAAACGCAAACGCGTTAGCGCAGTCGCCAAGCTCAAGCCCAGCCCCATTTTTCTCACCGTACATCGCCTCGACGAAGACGTTTACTTCCGCCGCCTCGATCGCGAAGAATTCGCCATACTCTCTGCGCTGCATGCCGGTAAATCACTGAACGCTGCAATCGAATCCGCCCTGCGCCGCTCGCCAATCGCCGTCGCAGACCGTGCTGCTCACGTTGAAAAATGGTTCCACACCTGGTCGGCGCTCGGCTGGTTCTGCCGCTTGGAAAAATCCCCGAAAATTGAAAAGGCGGCAGCGCGGAAGTAAGCGCCGGCCGGAAGAGAGCGCCTCGCCCTATGAGCAAACCTGGCAACCCGATTCTGCGCATGTACGATGGATTCGTGAAGGCAGTCTCGGCCCTGCAATCGCCGTTCCTGCTGCTCGTCCGTGTGTACTGGGGCTGGCAGCTCTCTCAGAATGGCTGGGCTAAAATGCACAACCTGCCAAAAGTCACCGAATTTTTCTCCAGCCTCGGCTTGCCCGCGCCGCATGCCACGGCCACCTTCGTCTCGACGTTCGAATTCGTCTGCGGAATTCTGCTGGCCTTCGGCTTGCTCTCCCGCATCGCCGCCCTCGGCCTGGTGATTGACATGTTCACCGCTTATTGGACGGCGGATCATGTGGCACTGCTCGCGTTTGTTTCCGATCCCGACAAATTCCAAAACGCCGCCTCCTTCATTTACCTTTTCGTCGGCCTGCTGATCCTGATTTTCGGCGGCGGCAAGATCTCCTTGGATCACCTGTTGGACGGGCCCGTGCACAGAGCGCTACGCGGCAGCGGAGGATCGTCCTTGGCTTAAGCCCAGTCCGGCCGCACAATGGGGTATGGACAGCGGACCGGCGCAACCAGTTCGACGCAGCTCGCGACTCGCCTGGAAATTCTGGACCGCGGCGTTCGCGCTGCTTATCGTCGCGCTCGCCGCAGCCACGGCTTTTCCAGCTGACGAAATGACCTCCACCATAGTCATCGGCAACTCGCGCATTGACGTCAACGTCGAGTCCGGTGCAATGCAGGCCAGCAAGGAAGATTTAATGAAGTGGGTCCGCTGGGCCGCGGAATCCGTCACCGCATATTACGGCCGCTTCCCTGTTCCGCAACTTTTGCTCCGCATCGTCCCCTCCGACGGAAAAGGCGTCCGCAGCGGCCGCACCTTTGGCCGCGACAACGGCGGCTTCATCACCATTCACGTGGGCAAAGATGCGCAGTTCTCCGATCTCGCGCGCGATTGGATGTTGACGCACGAGATGGTCCACCTCTCCTTCCCGTCCGTCGCCGAAAATCATCACTGGATCGAGGAAGGTATCGCGACATATGTCGAACCCATCGCCCGCGTCCGCGCCGGCCATTTCGACGCGAATCAAATGTGGTTCGAAGTAATGCGCGACCTGCATCAAGGCCTTCCCGCTGCCGGAGACGAGGGCCTGGACCACACCCACACCTGGGGACGAACGTATTGGGGCGGCGCTCTGTTCTGTTTTCTCGCGGATATCGAGATTCACCGCGAAACCGGAAATAAAAAGGGACTGGAAGACGCTCTGCGCGGAATCCTGAACGGGGGCGGCGACATTCGCTACGACTGGGAGCTGGAAAAAGCGCTCACCATTGGCGATCAAGCCACGGGCGTGCCCGTGCTGCAAAATCTTTACGCCAAAATGAAAGATCAGCCGTACGACGTCGATCTTCCCGCGCTCTGGACGCAGCTGGGAATCGAACGCGACGGCAACGCCGTGAAATTCCTCGATACCGCGCCGCTAGCCAAGACCCGCGAGGAGATCACCTACGGTTCAGCAGGCCCTTCACTGAAGCCCGCGGCTTCCGCGTCTCATAACTCAGCAATTTTCGCAGGACGCACGACAACGCGGTTCCCACCCGAGAAATCAAACAGCAAATCCAGCGACTGATTCATTCCCCGAAAACCCTCGCCTCAATCGTCAAACGGTTCCCCCACCATTCGCGCGCCGTTGCGGAATCTCTCCAGCGCCTCCAAAATCGCTGGACCGTACATTTCCGTCTTCCGTTCGCCGAATCCCGAAACTTTGCGGATTTCCGCCAACGAGCGCGGCTGCACCTGGCACAAATGATCCAGCGCCGTATCGTGCATAATGATGAAAGCGGCGATGTTCATCTTCCTGGATGCGACCCGCCGCCATTCGCGCATATATTCGCGAAGCTCCGGGTCAATCCCGGCTGCGATTTTCGCACTGGCACCCGAAGTTTCACGCTTGGCCGCGGAACCCCACCAGCCTGAGCCCGCCGTGCTGGCCGCACCCGCCGAGGCGCTCGCTGGCAACTCATTTTCCCGGCCCGAGCTCGTGCGCGGCCCGCGCGTGAACGTGATCGAAGCCGCCGCACCAGTTGCAGCAACACGTTCCGTAGCAGAGCGCTTACCACGCCGCTTCGACTTTAGCGCTGGCACCGGCGCGTTCAGCCATTCGATTTCGCAGCCGCACACGTCGCAAGCTCCGCACGTCGCCCACTTCGGGCTTTCACCAAAATGCAGACAGATCTGCCGATGCCGGCAACCCGCGGATTCCACAAAATTGCGAATAATGTGATAACGCTGCCAGCCTCGTTCTCGTTCCTGCGGGTCGGTGAGCTGTTGCATGAAATGCGTCAGCAACCCCACGTCTTTTTTCTGCCACAACATCACGCAATCAGCGGGCAGGCCATCCCGTCCCGCGCGCCCCGCCTCCTGGTAATACTGCTCAATAGATTTCGGCAACGAAAGGTGGATCACCGCGCGCACCGCGGCTTTATTAATTCCCAGTCCAAATGCCACGGTCCCCACCAGCACCGGCACCTCGTCAGACATCCATTTTTCCTGATTGCGCCGTCGCGTGGCGTTGTCCATCTTGCCGTGATAGCCGATCGCGCGGACTCCCTGCGCCGCCAGAAACTCTACGGTCTCTTCCACGCGCGCAATCGTCGGCGCATAGACAATCACGTTACTGCCGGAATAATTTCGCAACGCGCGGACCAGCAAATAGGATTGCATTTGCGCATTGCATTCCTTCACTGCGTACCGCAAATTCGCGCGATGAAAGCTCGCGATATATTTATGCGGCTCGCGCAACGCCAGCTGCTCGATAATGTCGTGCCGTACCTGACGCGTGGCGCTCGCCGTAAACGCCGCGATTGGGCGATCCGGAAAATGCCGCCGCAGCGAACTCAATTGCCGGTACTCGGGACGGAACTCGTGCCCCCACTCCGAAATGCAATGTGCCTCATCAATCGCAAACAGCGAAACCGGCACGCGCTGCAGCCACTCAATCGTGTCCGCCCGCGCCAAGCGCTCCGGCGAAAGATACAGCAATCGAAAACGCCCCGCGATCGCCTCGCGCAAAATCTCACTCTGCTCGCTCGCAGCTAGCGTGCTATTCAACAGCGCTGCGGAAATTCCCATCTGGCTCAGCTGCGCCACCTGGTCCTGCATCAAGGCGATCAGCGGCGAAATCACCACCACGGTGCGATCCATCCGCAACGCCGCCGGCAGCTGGTAGCACAAAGATTTTCCGCCGCCCGTCGGCATCACCACGCATGCGTCCTGCCCGCCGAGCAAGCTGCGCACAATGCGCTCCTGCATCGGACGAAACGAATCGTAGCCCCAATAGCGCCGCAGCGCTCCGAGCAATTCCGATTCATGATGTTCCATAGCGGTGCGAGCGCTGCCCGATTCCATGAAACCAGTATAGGTGCACAGTCGCGCACCGGTCTATCCGTATCAACCGGCCCTCCAATACCAGTTTGTGTCACCACGCCAGATTTAGGCCTATAATTAGCCCACTATGGATTCGACACCTGAACGCCCAGCTTCAGGCTCCAGCCGTCACCTCCTGCGCCACACCGTTGCCACGCTCGCCTACCGCGGCGGCAAAGTACTGAAAGGCGCTCCGCCAGGTTTCGCGGAATACCGCGCCGGCGATACCACGCGCGCCTGCGGCCAGATCCTCGCGCATCTGGGAGATTTGCTCGACTGGGCGCTCAGCCAAGCCAACGGCAAGCAGGACTGGCACGATTCCTCTCCACTAACTTGGGACGACGGCACCAAGCGTTTCTTCGCGTCCATAAAAGCGTTCGACGATTATCTTGCCTCCGATGCTCCGCTCTCCTGCCCGCCGGAAAAACTCTTTCAGGGCGCAATTGCCGATTCGCTCACGCACGTGGGCCAACTCGCACTGCTGCGCCGTCTCGCCGGCGCTCCGATACGCGGCGAAAATTACGCGCAAGCGGAAATCGTCGCCGGCCGCGTCACCGGGCAACAAACCCCGCCGCGCCGCGAATTCGACTAAACCAAATTTCGCAAGCAAGCAAAATTCGCGCGGTGAATCTCAAATCAATTTGGATTTTTGTGAAAGTGTAAATGAAAAAATCAGGCGTGGTCTAGCAACCGTCCGAAGCCGCTCGCACGGTAAACATTAAAAAGGAACCGGGAGGCGAGGCTGAGGGACCCGAGCCTCCCGGCATTCTCACCCATCTCCGCAGGGTCTGGGTAAGAAACTCGTTATGCCGCTGATTCGCTGCTGCGCATGAACTCGTAACGTTCGATCGCCGCTGCCACTCCCACTTCCCCCGAATTCTCGGGACTGGTCCGCAACACACGCCCGAGACACCGGACGCGCACCGGACCCGCTTGAGTGAGCTCGTGCGGCAAGGTCATGACGATCTCGACCGGCGCGCCGCTCCTCAACCCTTTGGGCAAGTGAAAATACAGGCCGCGGGAACTAACTTCCCGCGATTCTGTTGCAGCTTCGCCAACGACGCTTTCGTCAGTCCAGCGAACGGTCAGCGGAAGTCGCATGAGGAATCGCCGCGTTGCTCGTCGCTCTTTTAAAGCCACAGGAAACTACCTCCCTAAATACCCGTGTAGAGTAGGGCCGGCGCGCCTGAGAACCAATAGCTCTAAAGCCTCAATTATGGAACACCAAATTGGTACAGAGGTACTAGTCCTTCGGGGGCTAACTTACTGAAAAATAAGGTGTTATTTGGAGAGTCCTATTCTTACTCCTCTTGCGCAGTTTTGCGGAATGCGTGCAAAGTATCAGCCAGCGTAAGTATGCCTTCCAGCTTCGCCAGGTCCGCCCGGCTGGCCACCGGCAGCACCGGCCAATCGCCCATCACCTGCAGCGCTTCCGCCAGGCTCTGATCCCGGAACAGGTACGGAACCGGCCCCTTCGATTTGGCGTGTATCGGCGTAGTCGTCCGCGCCGCATCCGGCGCCAGCCGCAGCACGTCTTCTCGGTCCAGCAGCCACCACTCTCCGGGACGCATCCGCAGCAGCAGCGCCGCTTCCGGGTGCGCTTCCGCCTGCTTGGCAACTTCCACAATGTGATCGCCCGGCTCAGAGACCAGCACGCCATCCGTGCGCATCGCGTCCTCGACGACGAACGACGTCATCTCGCGCCGCTCCTCAATCGATGGCAATACGATTCCTTCCTGCCGCGCCAGCAAATCGAACAGCGGAACCTTCTGGTAAGCGCGCGAAATCCCATACGCGATCATCGTCGAAATAATCACCGGCAGAATCGCCGTGTAGTTCCCGGAAAGTTCAATCACCATGAACACGGCGGTAATCGGTGTTCGCAAAAATCCCGCGAACAGCGTTCCGATCCCCACCAGCGCGAATGTGCCGATCGTCGCCGTAAGCGCAGGAAAAAAATGATGCTCAATAGAACCCACCGCGCCGCCCAGCATCGCCCCGATAAAAATCACAGGCGCGAACATCCCGCCCGGCGTCCCGCTCAGAAATGAAAATCCCGTAGCCAGCAGTTTTAGCCCGGCCAACAGCAAGAGCAATTGCCACCCAAATTGTCCGTGCATGGCCTGATCCACGATGGCATACCCCGCGCCCATCACTTGTGGAACGCGTATGCCGATCAATCCAATCAACAATCCAGCCGCCGCCGGCTGAAAATATTCCGTCCAGCGCGGAAGCTCTTGCATTTTGGGCCGCGCGTATACAATCCATTTCAGCAACAGCAGCGAAGCAGCGCCTCCGGCCACGCCCAACACCACGTACGCGAGCATCTCCCCAGGCCCCGCAACGCGAAACGGTGGCACGCGAAAAAGCGATTCAGCCCCCAGGAAAGCGCGCATCGTCACCACGCTCGATACTGCCGCCAGCACGATTGCTCCCAGCACCCCCGCGCTCCACGTTCCGATCACCTCTTCGATCACGAACAGCACCGCCGAAATCGGAGCATTGAACGCAGCCGCCAGGCCCGCCGCTGCCCCCACTGGCGCGATCAACCGCACTTTTTCCTGCGACAGCCGCAGACTTCGGCCGATCAGCGACGCGATCCCGGCGCCCATCAGCAGCGAAGGGTCCTCCGGGCCCAGCGATTGCCCGCTACCGATGGCGAGCGCACATGCCACAAATTTTCCGATCACATTGCTGAACGGCACATAGCCATTCGAAATGTACATCGCCGACTTGACTTGGTTTACTCCGCTGCCGCGCACCCTTGGAAACACATGAATCGCCAGCAGCGCTACCACAATCCCCGCGATCACCGGAGCCAGCACCACACGTGGAAACGAATGAGACAACGAGGGGCCTAGCAAGGTGATTTGCGTCCATTCGATCGCCAACCGGAAACACACCACGACTAGCCCCGAAAGAACGCCGATGAGCACTGCGAGCAACAGGAAGAACCGGTCTTCGCGCAGCGTGAATACTGCGTGCATCCACGATTCCCAACGCGCGCGGAAGTGTCCCCGCTCCGCAGGCGTCACTATCGGAGCGACGACGGGAGCGGCCGTCACCCCTTCCGCAGGAGGAGGCGTCACCGGCACAACTGGCGCTTCGCTCACCGGTTCACCGCTGACCGGCTGCGACCCAGCAGCCACAAAGCGCGATCATCACCTTGGGGCTCTCCGCACGCAGCCGCGGCCGCATTTTCCACAGCGAATGTGTATGCCATAGCGGCATCCAGGCGATCCGGAAACCGCTCCATGTATCGCAAGGTCCAGTCTTGCTGCAAGCTCTTGCCCTGCTCGTACACCCGCTGCAAATCCGTCTGCGGCGTAACCTGTTGCAACGGTTGGCCGGTTTGCCGCGCGCAAGTTTCCGCGCGTTTTTGCGCCAGCGCCAGCGCGTTCACCACCCGCTGCGCTCGCACCTCAACGGGAAGTCCCAGCAAGAATGGATCCGCCGCGAGTATCCGCCCGGTCATGTCATACCGATTCGCAATGTCCGGCTGTTCCCGCCTTTCGTGCGGCAGCCGGTCAAAATATTCCATCGCCGTGATGTATTGGCCCAGTTCAAAAGCCGCTTCCGCCGCGCCCACCAGCGACTCTTCGTCTTTCGGGTCGGCGTCCAGCAACGTGCGATACAAGTCCAGCGCGCGGTTCCATTGCTGTGTGCGCAGCAGCAGCGGGCCCACGATTTTCAGCCGCGGCAAATCGCCTGCTGGCGTGTTCTGCGACAGCGCGATCACTTCCGGTGCGGCCTGCTTCACCTCGCCGCGCTCCAACAGAGCTTCGCAAAGCTCCTGGCGCACTTGCCACCGCATCTCAATTGGATCGCTCGGCCACTCGCCGTAAATCGCGCCTTGGTAATATCGCATCGCGTCCGCCAACGATTTGCGGTGCGTCGCGATGCGCGCCAGCTCCAGGTTTATCTCTCCGCTGCCGGGAGCCTCAGAAAGCAGATTGACCAAGTACGAACGCGCTTCGTCGTCGCGCCCCGCCGCTGCCAGGGCCTTCGCCAGATGAAATTGAAACAGTGGGTTGCCCGGATTGTATGCCAGTGCGTTGCGGTAATCCGTCAGCGCCAGCTTCAACTGCGCAGTCTTGGCCTCTCCAGCCATCTGCCGCGCCGCCTGCTCGTCCGCTTCGCCTTGCGCGAACATCGCGTCCGCCAGCGTATGCACCTTCTTGTGGTACAGCCGCGAAAATAGGGCAGAAACCGCCAGCAAAACCAGCAGCGCCAGCACGCACAGCAGCAGCACCAACTCGCGCGAAAAAATGCGCGGCGACTCTCCGCTCATCATGCTTGGGGTTGTCGCGCTCATCGTGAATCATTCTACCGGGGAATATTCTAGTCGCTTTTCGTGCGGAAAGGGTTGCGAGACGAAAAAATTACGAAGAGTTTGAAGCAGCAACCGGCGAGATTAAAACCAGCAACACGCAGGCAGACCGCGCGCGGCGAACTACGTCTGGTCAATCAACCGGTGGTGGATGGCGTACAGCGCAAGTTCCAAACGATCGGAAACGCCCAATTTATCGAAAATGTTATGCAGATGATTTTTTACCGTCTGTTCGCTGATGAAAAGCTTCTCGCCGATCTCACGATTCCGGAAACCCTGCGCCACCAGCTGCACGATTTCCTTCTCGCGGTCGCTCAACAGCGGTTTTTCCCGCCGCTGCCCCGATTCCGCGGACTTCTTGAAAGCATCAATCACTTCCGCCGTCATCCGGTTGTCCAGCCAGATTTCGCCGTCCGATACCTTGCGGATGCTCTTCACCAGCAGATCGCTCGCCGATTGCTTCAGCACTACCCCGCGCGCCCCCAGGCGCATCGCCCGCACCACATCGCGGTCATCTTCCGCGGCCGTCAGTACGATCACCCGCGTCGGCAGCGAATCGAAATTCACCTCTTCCAACACTCCCAGGCCATCCTTTTCAGGCATCCGCAAGTCCAACAGCAGGATATCTGGCTTCAGTTTGGTCAGCATCTTCACGCATTCCACGCCATTCGACGCCTCGCCCACGATCTGAATCTCGTCGGCAGCCTCCAATAGTTTGCGCAAGCCATCACGGAAAATGGCATGGTCGTCCGCGACCAGGATGCGAATCACCTGTTTTGCTTTCGTCATCTTGTTTTAATTCAGTGGGATTTCTACCGTCAGACGCGCCCCGTGCCCGGGATTAGATTCCACCGTCAGCGTCCCGCCCACACCCCGTGTTCTTTCCTTGATCGAAATTGGCCCGAGTCGCAACCGGTCCAGCTCTTCGCTGCTGTATCGCCCGGAGAAGCTGAAGCCCCGCCCGTTATCATCAACAACGAGAGATACTTTCGCCTCATCTTGCCCTAGTTTTACCACGACGTGACTCGCCTTCGCATGCTTTTTTATGTTGTTCAGTGACTCACGATATATCTGGAATAGCTCCCTGCAAATTCGGTCCGGCAACCGCAAATTCCGGTCTTCGATGAATAAATCCACCGCCAGCGCCGCTTCATTGCGAAAACGTTCCGCAAAACCCAGCATCAACTCCCGCATGTCCGCGCTCTCCACCCGCAGCGGCCGGAGGTCAGTAACCATCCTACGCAATTCCGCGCTTTCCTGTTGCACGGTTTTTTGCAATGTTTCCAACTCTTTGCCTGCCTGCTCCGGCGTCCAGGGGAACTTGTGGCGCAGCACATCCAGCTGAATATTCAGGCTCAGCAGCGTTTGCAGGATCCCGTCGTGCAAATCGCGCGATATCCGGCTGCGCTCCGATTCCACCGCTCGCGCCCGTAAGTGCCTCATTAGAAAGACGTTCTCAAGCGGCGGCCCCACATGCCGCACAATCTGCTCCAGCCACCGCAGGTCGCCCCGCGTGAACCGCCGGTGTGGGCCGCCTGCGCCGTTGAGCGCGGCAGTCCCGCCCGTTGCCCCAGTTGCGCCCGTTGCGCTTGACCCGCTCGCCCCACTCGATCCGTTCGGATTCACCAGCAGCACGCGCCCCGTGGGCCTTCCGCCCGCCTCAATCGTCACTGCCAGCAATGCCCGCGCGCCAAATTCCTCGCGCGTCGAACTCGGCGGTGCCGGAAGCGTGCGAAATATTTGTCCGCTGCGCCGGTCCCAGCCGAACCCGGTTCCGGCACCTTCATTAAATTCCCAGCAGAACGAACTCTCGAACGCCTCCGCCAAGAACGTGTCCGACCGCGAAAGCGGCAGCGTTTCCGGCCCGCCCAATTCCCGATCATTCGGATGAATCTTCCACACGAACAATCGCTCCAGTTCTTCGTCGCGAATTGCCAGGCAAGCCTGCTCGCATTCAAACGCCAGCGCAATTTCGCCCAGCGCCTGCCGCACCGATTCCGTCAATCCCCGGTCAAATTGCAGCAGTCGCGAAACTTTTTCCAGAAATTGCTGCCGCTCCAGATGCTCGCGTTCGCGCGCTCCCAGAAATCCCATTCCCAGACCGGAAATTACCGTGCCCAGCCCGATTGTCAGCCAATGCCACGCGCCGCTCCACCCGGACAGTTCCATCATCGCCACGCGAAAAATGATTCCGGCGGTCGCCACCGTCACCAGCGCCAGCATCAAGCGAGTATTCCCCTGCGTCGCCAGCGCGAAAACTACGAATAGAAACAGAAACCACCACGCCGAAACCGTAGGCGTCAGAAACAGGAACACCGCCAGCGCCACAAAGTCGGCCACCAACGGAATCGTGAAACTCGTCTCGCTTGAGAGGCGCTCGTACAACAGCACCGCCAGCGCCAAAAGCAAATACACCGCCAGAAATATCGCCGCCGCCGTGCGCGACCCCGCCACCGACATCTCAATCAGATCCACCAGTGCCAGGGCCACAAATATGGCTCGAGCCAGGGTGACCTGGCGGTCCAGATACAATCGTTCCGCGGTATCAAGAGCCATCGTGGTGGGCAACTGCCTATCAAAGTCTAACAAGCCCCACCAGCCGCGCAACCGCCTGTCCTCTTCTGGTTATCGCCCCGCACGAACGCGACAACGCCGGTCACCACCGTGCCCCCTGCCAGTGAGTCTCCAAGTCAAAATCACCACAGATGAACATTGATAAAGACTGATAAAGTCATAAGCCAACATAGAAGGTGCGACGAAGCGCACCCCTGTTGGCATCCTGGCCGATCGCCCGCCTTTGCTAGCGCCGGCGTCTCGCCGGCTCTTCGCAGTTGACGTTGTAGCGGCCGCCTGCTTTTTCTTTTGAGGCGGGTGTCTTTGCGGTAAGGTTTCTCTGCGACCTCTGCGCTCTTGACTCTGCGTACTCTGCGTTAAATCTTTCCGCCTTTCTCTTCGCTCGCCTTCAGCAATGCCTTTATCAGTGTTTATCTGCGTTCATCAGTGGTGATCTTGACCTTCGTTTTTGACTTTCAACTCTCAACTTTCAACTCCCGCCCTCGCTTCCCACCCGAAGTTATCCACAGCCGAGTACCATAGCCAGGATTTGACACCAGGTGCATAATCATTCGCATCCTCACACGGCGAGCGGGAGACAACCGGATTGGCGCAGCGATATACGCGAAATGAAGTTGGGCGCATCCTGGGTCTTGAGCCGAACCGTCTTCGTTACTGGGAACGCCTGCGTCTGGTACGCCCCGAAGCCCGCTGGGGCGAGCGATTTTACAGTTTCGGCGACCTCGTCGCCCTCCGCTCCATCCAACGCATCACCCAAAATCACGTCCCCGCCAAACGTGTTCGGCGCGCCGTCGCTCTGATGGAGTCGCAATTTGGCGCCGCGCCCTTGCCCATCCAGGAACTTCGCCTCGTCGATTTCGGCCGCGAAATTCACGTCGTGCCCCCCGGCTCCGAACGCCCTTTCAATCCTTTTCTGCGCCAATGGGCTTTTCCGTTTGACCTCACTCCTCAACCCACGAAGTTGCACGCCATGGTCGGCCCCACTCCCGAAGATTTCTTTCAGTCCGCACTCGATTGCGAATCGCGCGCCGAAACTCTCCCGCAGGCGATCGAAAATTATCAGCGCGTCGTGGACCTCGCGCCCAGCTGGATCGAAGCGCACATCAATCTCGGCGTCGCCTATTACCAGATGGGCCAGCTCACCGACGCCCGCAACTGCTTCCTTGCCGCCGTGCAAATCGATCCGCTCAACGGCATCTCCCGCTACAACTTGGGCTGCACTCTGGAAGAACTCGGCGAGCTTGACGAAGCCATTGACCATCTCCGCCGCGCCGCCCGCGCCATGCCCGCACACGCGGACGTCCATTTCAATCTCGCGCTCGCCTACGAAAAGCGCGGTGATCGCAAGGCCGCCCACGAACAATGGGCGCTCTATCTGCGCTACGCCCCCAACGGCCCGTGGGCCGACCAAGCTCGCGAGCGCCTCCAGCAATCCTCGGCCAAGCGCAAACGTACCGCGCCAATTCCCTTCCGCCGCCCCAGCTAAATGGGGCCGCGCGATTGAAAGGACTCTCGATGCCAAGGCGTTGCCTGTTTTGTGCCGCCGCCGTTCTTCTAATGCTTATGATTTCCCAACGTTCCAATTCGCAGCAGCAAGGCCAACCGCCCGATGACTCTCGCGCCGCGGCATCAAAAAACTTTGCGGTCCTGAGCGACCAGTTCATGAAAGATTCGCTGGCCTGGTCTCCAGTGAGCGCTTCCGCCGCAGGCTATCACTCGCATATGGACCCGAAATCCGGCAGGCCCCTCGCTCTCGACGCGCTCCTCGACGATTTCAGCCCCCAGTCCTTCGCCACGCAGCGCGATTTCTACGCCGGCTGGCGCGAACGCTTCCATAAAGAGTCGGCCCCATCAGCGTTGGATCCCGAAGATGCCGCCGATTGGCAGCTGATAGACGATCAAATCGGCCTCAACCTCCTCGAATTCGATCGCATTCAAAGTTACAAACACAATCCCACCGTCGTTGTGGAGCTCATCGGCAACGCGCTCTTCCTTCCACTCACCCAAAATTACGCGCCGCACGATGTCCGCGTCGGCCAGGTCCTTGCGCGCGTCAGCCAAATCCCGCGCCTCCTCGCGCAAGTGCAGCCGTACCTCTCCGACTCCGATCCTGTGTGGATCTCCACAGCCATCGAGGAAAATGCCGGCAACATTGACCTCATCGAACACACCCTCGCCGCCGAAATTCCAGCGGGCTCGCCGCGCAGAGCCGAATATGACGCCGTGGCCCCGCCCGCCTTAAAAGCGCTTCACGATTTCTCCGCGTGGTTGCAAAACTCGCTCGCGAAACAACCCTCGAATCTCACCTGGCGCCTCGGCAAGGTACTCTACGCGCAGAAATTCGCGCTAGTGATGGAAACCGCGGTCACTCCGGAAGAAGTACTCGCTAGCGCCGAGCAGGACATGAGATCCGTCCGGGCCGAAATGCTCCAAATCGCGCTCCCCCTGCACGCGCAGATGTATCCGGACCACAACGATCACTCGAACCTCGGCCAGCACGACCGCGAAAATCTCATCATCCAGGAAGTGCTGCGCAAAATTTCAGACCATCACCCCAGTCCCGATCAATTGCAACCAACTATCGAAGCCGACCTCGTCAGCATCACCAAATTCATCCGCGAGAAAAAAATCGTCTCGCTCAGCTCGCGCGACAATCTGAAGGTTATGCCCACCCCGCCTTTCGAGCGCGGCATCTTCTCCGTCGCCGGCTTCCACAGCGCTCCTCCGCTCGAACCCCAAGCCGAAGCGCAATATTGGGTCACGCCCATTGATCCCCAAATGCCCGCGGCCAAAGTGGAATCGAAACTTCGCGAGTACAACGATTTCACTTTGCAGTGGCTCAGCATTCACGAAGCGCTTCCCGGCCATTACATCCAGTTCGAACACCTCAACAATATCCAGCCCGAACGCCGCCGCCTGCTGCGCTCGCTCTACGCCAATGGCGCCTACGTCGAGGGCTGGGCGGAATACATCGCGCAGGTAATGATGGACGAGGGCTTCCTCGATAACGATCCGCGCTTCCGCATGGTCATGCGCAAAATTCGCCTGCGCGTAATTTCCAACGCCATCCTCGACATCAAAATGCACACGATGAATATGACCGACCAGGAAGCGCTGGATCTGATGACCAAGGAATCGTTTCAAACCCAGGCGGAAGCGGATGGAAAATTACAGCGCGTCAAGCTGAGCTCCACGCAGCTACCGACTTACTACGTGGGCATTCGCGAATGGTTCGCGCTGCGCCAAAAATATCAAGCCGCAGCCGGAAAAAATTTTAACCTGCTAAAATTCCACGACCTTGTCCTCGACGAAGGCCCCCTGCCAGTCCCGGTAGTAGAAAAACTGGTCATGCCCTCCGCCAGATGACGCTGGTTGGGAAGCTTTCAACTTTCAACCATGAACTGTCAACTGCCCTTCAGAACGAAAATCCCGCCTGCACATAAACCTGCCGGTTCGCCGCGCCCGACGAAAATGGTCCGCCCTGCAGCTGGTTGGGCACTCCGAAAAACGCCGCGTTGAACGACGCATTCCCTCCCGCCACCGCAGGAGGATTCAAAACCGCGCTCGGATTCATCAAATTCACATCATTGAACACATTGCGCGCATTGACGCTCAACGTAACGCTGTAGCGCTTCGTCGAGGTGTTGCCGCCCAACGCTCCGGGCCCGCCGCCGCCAAACGGATTCGCGCCGCCTCCGCGCCCGCCTCCTCCTCCGCCACCGCCGCGCCCCCCACCGCCGCCTCCCCCTCCGCCACCGCCGCCCTTATTTTCCGGCCCGAAATTAAACGTCTTTGCAAGCCGCAGGTTCAGCGTGAAATGGTTCGGCCCCGTAAACGCGTTCACGGGAATCGGTATCCCATTCACACCCGGCAACGTATTGAAATTCCCAAATCCCGGAACAGCGATGATCGCGCCGCCCGGCGCAGCGGTTGAAAACGACGGCCGCTGATTCAATTGCGAACTGCCAATCAAATCCTGGCTCAAAGTCACGTTGTACGGCGAGCCGGAACTCGCAATCAGGAACGGGCTAAGCCGCAAGCCCCACCGCAGCCCAATGGATCCGCCCAAAAAGAAGCGATTGCGAACATCGAACGACGCCCGGCCATAGTCCTGCATAAAATTCAGAGGATTCGAAGGAAAACTGTTCGCGCCCGAAGTGTCGCTGTTCGCATAATTCAACACGTAATAGGCAAACAACGTTAGCTTCTGCCCCGCTTGCACCCGGCTTTGGACGAACAATTGATTCTGGCGGAAGATCGCTCCCGATTCGTACTGGTAGATATTCTGGAACGGAACATTGCGAATCGCCAACGCCGGATTCAAGTAATAAGGTTCGATGGCGGAAAGATTGGTCGGTGCGTTGACATTGTTCGTCAGCAACTGGTCGTTGCCAATCGAATTCAGATACGAAACGCTCAGATTCGTTACCTTATTCAACTGCCGTTCCAGGCTCACCGCCGTTTGCGCCAAATAAGGCGCGTGCAAATTCGGATTCGGTTTATACGAAGTAAACAACTCCGTAGGACCTGGCGTCAGCAACGGCGGTGTCGAAGGCGCCGCATTAAAAAAGTTCGGACTCGGCACCACGTACTCCGCCAGAGAAGTTCCGTTCAGCCGATCCTGTTCCAGGATGTCCGCCGATAGAAAGCGGTCATAGAACACTCCGAATCCCGCGCGCAACACCGTCTTCGGCGCAGTTTTTCCTCCGCCGCCAATTCCCCAGGCAAATCCCAGCCGCGGCGCCCAGTCGGCATGATTAGCGATATCGTTCTGCGATTCAAACCGCAGCCCATAACTCAAAGTAATGTTCGGCCGTATGCGCCAGTCGTCTTCCACATACAATCCCACGTCCACATACCCCACGCGCGCAAACGGATTCGCAGCGAGCGTCGTGTTCGCGGGATTCGCCGTCACCGTGAATTGGTTCGCCGAAGGCGTGCCTTGCAACGTCGCGATGTACGCAGCGACCGACGGAAATATAAATGTCCCGTTGAAACCTCCGGTAGAGGTGTTCGAATCCGTCGAACCGCGCAGCCGCGCGCCGAATTTCAAGAAATGTTTCGTGTACTGAATCGAAGTGTAATTCTGAAATTCGTACTGGTTCGTGTCGTCGTTAATCAGCCCGCCGCTATTCCCGCCCCCGGTGAACGCCAACGGCACCACGATGCTCGGCGCGGTGCTCTGCGGCGTCTGATTGCTTGCGTCGTGCAGCCACTGGAAGCGCGTTTCGTTCACCACTTTCGTGCCAAAAATCTGCGTGTCGCCTATTTGCAGCGTCTGCTCTGTGCTCAGCGAATTGTAGCCCTGCGAAGGCAACGCGAAGCCGACGATACCGTCATTGATTTCGTCGTTCCGGTAATACTGATAGCGCACCGTCAACGTGTTGTTCTTCGTCACTGCGTAATCCAGCCGCGGCCCGATGTTGTAGCGCGTCTTCGGATTGGGCACCGCCGCGCTGAACGGCGTCACCGCGAATGTCGTGGGGTTCACCATCTGTGCGTTCACGATCCCCAAGTCGTGAATGTCGCGAATATCCTCGGTGAAAAAAAACGAAGCCTTCTTGCTCAGCGGTCCCCCGATGTTTCCGCTGTATTGCACCGAATAATAGCCGGGATACGGCGTGCCAGCCGCTTCCTTCGAATTGAAAAACGGGTTTCGCGTGTTCAACGCCGAATCATTCCCGTTTACCGAAAAACCGCCGTGCCATTTGTCCGTGCCAGGCTTGGTGAATACTTCAATGCGGCCGTAACCCACCTTGTCGTACTGCGCCGAAAACGGATTTTGATTGATGCGGATTTCGCGAATCGCCGATTTCGGCGGCAGCTGCCCCGCCGTAAACCCATCAATATAAAATTGTCCGCCGTTCGGTCCCGCCGAGGGCCCGGCCAGCGCGGTCAAGTCCGTCTGCAATTCATCGGGATCGTCGGGCAACGCATCCAGTGCCGCGCCGTTAATCACAATCGCGCCGGCATTATTCGTCGGGCTCACGTCCACCGCGCCCGAGTCGCCAGTCACCGTCACCTGTTGCTGCTCTATTTCGATCGTCAGCGCTATGGTCAGCTGCTGCACCTGGTTCGCCGCCACCTGCACCGCGTCGTTCTTGTACAATGCGAAGCCTTTCGCGATCACCTCCACCGTATATTTTCCCGGCGCCACGCCCTTCAGCTCGAACACTCCATCGCGATTTGTCGTCGCCGCCAGACTCGTCCCATCCGGCGCTGTCGCAATAATGGACGCGCCCACCACCGCCGAAGCCGATGGATCCGTCACCTGTCCCCGAATTGTTCCCGTGCCCGTCTGCACAGTTGGTGGTGTAGAACTCTGTGCGGTAGTTTGTGCGAATGTCGAGCCCGAGCAGAAAAACACCAGCGCGATTATCACTGCAATAAGCGATGAAAATAAAAAGACCCGGGCTTTCATTCCGTCTCCTGAAAGACTATGAATCGGGAAGCTGATTATGATTTATGGATTTCCACCCGAGGCGTCACTCGTGGGCGCTCCGCCGCCGAGGCTCCATGGCGAAAGCGTCATCGCTTGCGCTGCATTGCCGGCCGGCGCTGCGGCCAGTATTGGCTCGACGCCTCCCAGCATAGTGATGGCAGTAACGCCGCCCGCATCGGTGCCCTGCGTGGACACCACCATAACGGCGTCGCCCTTCTGAAAATCGGCCAGCGTGCTCGCTGGCAGCCGGTTCACAATTTGTTGGAAGTCGCCGCGCCCGCCGCCTCCGGCGCCGTTCCCCGCTCCTGCGCCTGCACCGCCGCCAGAACGCTGCCCGCCATTCGCAGTTCCATTCGGAGTCCCGCCGCCCGCACCCGCGGAGCCACCCGCTGCCCCCGCGCCCGCTCCTGCTGCGCCGCCCTTCAACCGGATCGCAATCACCTGCGCCATCTGCGGGGAAATTTTGCGCAGCTGCGATTGCGCCGTGATTTTCACCACCACCGGCTTCTTGCTGATCAGGTCCGTCAAACTGATCGTCTGCGCGCTCGCATCAACCGCAGTAATAATTCCAGCCAGGTTGCGGAAAGTTCCGGAAACTATTTCGTCCGCTGCAAATTCGCCGCCGTCCGCGCTCTTCGTGCCCCGCGCGCGCACTTGATCTCCCGGCTTGATCTGATCCAGCGCCGCGGGCTTCGCATCATCGAACTGCACCGAATCCGGCGCATAGCGGCGCAGCACCGTGCTTTTCGTCGTGTGAATCGCCACCGTTTTCGCGGTCGCTCCAGTCCCCGTGGAAATTGTGATCGTTCCGCTGGCCGGATCCACCGCGCTCACCAACCCGCCGATGCCGCGCTTTTGCCAGTCCTCACGGTCCTGCGTCTTCTTTGCTTCCAGGTCCGTGCGCTTCATCGCAATCACCCAAACGGCCGTCATCGCCTTCGCATCGTCCGACGCGCGTACGCGCACCAGCACGCGATCGCCCACCTGCAAATCCGTCAACGCGATCGGCGTCGCCGACTTCAAATCCTTTTCCCCCGGCGCCACTTGCACAATTTTCGCGTTGTCCGCGACGGTCACGCTCACCTCCGTGCCACCGTCCGCAGCCAAAACCAGCGCATTGCCATTAATGGATTTCACCGCGCCAACTTTCTGCGCCAAAGGTGTCTGCGCCGGCGTTTGCTGCGCGGACGCCTGTTGCCCCGCACTCAGCGTCGAAGCGCGCTCAACCGGCGAATCCGCACGCACGCCAGCACCGTACGGAACCACCACCAGCGCCGCCCCCGCGAGCAGCGTTGGCACGTATTTCGCGCCCCGCGCCAAGCGTCCCTTCGTCAAACCCATCCACTTCATCAAGCGCGTGAAATGCATTAAACGCTCCCTCACAATCCCCCGCCCAGTTTGCCTCAACTGCGAATCTGCAATACTCGGGCCAATCCTATCCATAATAGGCGCACTCCAGCCCCCACGTACCACTCCGATTTTAGACGTATCCCCACCACGCAAACGTTTCCTCATTCTTGCAAAATAATCCCGCCCGAACCCAAGCCTCCCATTCCCAGTTCGGAACGAGCCTCCGCGAGCCAGCACAGGGATGCCGTTGCAGCACCCTTCAGATGGTGTAAACTATGAATCCACTCGGCGGTGAGCGTAGCTCAGCTGGTAGAGCATCGGTCTGTGGCACCGAGGGTCGCGGGTTCAAACCCCGTCGCTCACCCCAACTTTACAATCTTCGTCTTTCGGGTCTAATTTGATTGCCTGAAGTTTTTCAATCCAGTCCGTATCTGTTGGAATCGTTGAAGTAAAGTCACTCCACATCTTCATCAGCAGCGTGTTCCTCTGGTTCAAAAAGCCTTGTCCGCGTTCTGGTTCAAAATATAAGTAACGCCCGAATAGGCTGCGCTGAAGGTCTAGCTTGTCATCAAGGCTGGCGCGCTCCCACGTTCCGGCAAGGTCAATGGCTTCCGCTCTGACCTGTTCCGTGATTTCATCCAGCGTGGCGCGTGCCTTCTCCAAGGCCACAAGACGTTCAGTAATATCCACTGCTTCGCGCTCGTTCGGTTCCACGAAGCTCTTGTACTGCTGCTCAGTGATAGTGCCGTGCAACAGTTTTTCCATTGCTCCGTTGCACAATGCTCTGATGTCGCGCTGGCGCTGGGATAGTTTTCCCGCTTTGTGCGCCAGCCCTTCCCCCGTCAAGTACCTGACCCAAGCGGCGAGCTAAACAAACCAGAGATGAAAAGTCACACTTACATTGAACGTGGAATCCACTCCACTACCTTTGCACAATTCTTTGCACACTAGCTCCCAAAAGAGCCCAGATATGCCAGTGTGAGCCTGCTGGCGCTTTTCTAACCCGTTGACAACAAGCACCCCGAAGCGTGACGCTGCATGCCTTCATTCACATGCCTCGGTACTGCCAATCGGCCGTGAGGATGGATCCGGTCTCGGATTCAGTGATGAAAATTGATGCGTTTCCGCTGGCGCCGAATGCAATGTTGGTGGTCGTTCGACCACGGCAGGAAAGAATCCGTGCTATTTCGTAGCCTTCGGGGTCCAGGACAAACACTGTCCCCAGAGATGCGTGGGCTACGAATAGATTGCCGACACTGTCGACCGCCATTCCATCAGGGCCAGCCGTGCCGTGAAACGACGCGAATCTGCCCACCTTACCGGTCATTCCATCGGGCAGGAGCGGAATTCTCCACACGCAATTATCCCGTGTCATAGCGGCGAACAGTACGTCTTGTTCAGGCATCAGCACAAGACCGTTTGGGCTCGGCCCATTCGCGATCAAACAATCCAGATGACCGTCGGGCCGATACCGGAACACGCGACCAGTTGGATCATGCATACCCGTTTGCCCTTGGTCGGTAAAATAGAGGTCTCCATTCTTGGCAAAAGTTAGATCATTTACACCCTTAAACCGCTCGGAGTTGCGGCGTCCGAGAACAACTTCCAGGTGCCCCGTTTCTGGTTCGAGCGCAAGCAATCCGTTCCGGTAATCGGTTATGAATAGCCTCCCGTCCGGGTGCAGCGCTAAACCGTTCGGCTCTCCGTCGTACTCAACGACGAGGGACCAAGTCTTGTCGGGCGCTATCCGAAACACTCTACCAAACGGAATATCTACGACGTACAGGTTGCCGTCACGATCGAAACACGGCCCCTCTAAAAACGAATCAATGGGCGCACCTCTTCGATTGGCACGGGCCCACTCGGAATGGGTATTGCGGCGCCGAAATTTCTCCGGCAATTCTGCGTACACTTGAGTTTCGATTTCCCGCGCAGGGCCTGCGGCTCCATCTCGCATGGTCATTTGGTTCTCGCTTTATGTACAAACGAATAGATGCTGGCGCAGCCTGAGATCCGTTGATCGGTTGCCGGGCTGACAATTCCGCCCTTGATTCATACTCTCGTCTCGCCGCGCAGGACGCTAACCGACATGTCGCGAAGGATGCGAACCGCCTCGTCCAATCGGGAAAACCGGGAGTCCTTAGTCTCGGCGCGCAAGTAGCGAAAGTATTTTTGCTGCTCGATTACAGCCCTTCGAAACAAGCCAAAGCAAAGATAGAAGTCGACACGCTCCACGCTGCGTTTCGTCAGCGCGATATAGCGTTCAATCGCCTGCCGACGCGTAAGCATTCCGAGTCGCGCGCTAGGCATTCCCCGAATAGATCGAAACTCAGCCGGATCGCCTTCCTCGGCCCAAAAGCTTAGTGTGCACGCCAAATCCATAAGCGGGTCGCCGACGGTCGCCATCTCCCAATCTAAGACGCCAATGAGCAGGGTAATATCAACCGGATCCCACACGAGATTATCCATTTTGAAATCATTATGAACTACCGCCGCTTCCTCTGGGGCGGTTGGTATTTGTGCGGCTAACCAGGATGTCACTTCTTGAAAGTCTGCCATGTTCTCGGTTTTCGCGTCGGAGAGTCGCTTCAACCAACCATCGAGTTGTCGTTTGCGGTACCCTTGCGGCTTGCCGAAATCGGCGAGACCCACATCCGAAACATTCAACGAATGGAGCGTCGCCAGCGCATCAATCAGGCCCGTGAACTGCGCTCGGATCTGTTCGGGCGTAACTCCGCCGTCCTCCGGGTAGTCATGTCGTACGATCACGCCAGTCAAGCGCTGCATAACACAGAATTTTCCACCCATTATCGAACCATCTTCACAGAAATGCACAGCTTCGGGTGCCAGCGGGTAAGGACCGTGCAACCGCGAGAGAACATGAAATTCTCGCCCCATATCGTGCGCGGATTTGGCTTTCGAACCGGGAGGCTCGCGCTTGAGTACGAACTCACGCCCACCGGCCTTAATCAAATAGGTCAAATTGGAATGACCCGAAGGAAATTGCGATAGCTCAATTTCCCCGGTCAGGCCAGGGATATTGCGCCGAAGATAGGATGACAGTCTCGCCAAATCCCCGGCTTGCTCGGAACGAACCATAGCGGGCGCATCTATCGAAAACAATTTCGCATCCCCTCCTTTTTCTATCCGAGACCAAGTTAAGAGATTCGAATTCAAGCCAATCATTCGCCAGCATACTTCGCTAGCTCGGCCTTCGCGATAACGCGCAAGTGCACTTCGTCCGGCCCATCAACTATGCGCAGCGCTCGCAGCCGGGCGTACAGGGCCGCGAGCGGTGTATCTTGAGACAATCCAGCTGCACCATGGATCTGAATGGCTCGGTCCACGACGCGGCAAGCCATTCGAGGCGCGGAAACTTTTATTTGCGAGATTTCACTTCGGGCAGCAACGGGCCCAACAGTATCAAGAAGGTGTGCAGTCTTTAACACGCACTCGCGAACCATATTTATCTCGATTCGCGACTCCGCAATCAAGTCTGCGTTTCCGCCAAGTTTCGTTAGTCGCTTACCGAAAGCGGTTCGTGACAAACCCCGACGACAAAGGAGTTCTAGCGCTCTTTCCGCCGCACCGACGCACCGCATCGCATGATGAACTCGGCCGGGACCGAGCCTACCCTGCGCAATCTCAAACCCTCTTCCCGCCCCCAGCAATACATTTTTCGCGGGTACTCTCACCTGATCAAAGCTCAATGCAGAATGGCCGCGGGGAGCAAAATCAAATCCCATTACGGTCAGTTGTCTCTTGATCACGACACCAGTGGATTCCAGAGGAACGAGGATCATGGAATGTTGACTGTGGGGATCGGCGCCAGGGTTGGATCGGCACATTACGATCGCAATTTTGCAAAGTGGATTCCCGGGCCCGGATATAAACCACTTTTCACCGTTAATAATCCATTCGTCACCTCTTAGCTCAGCGCTGGTCGAAATATTCGTGGCGTCCGAGGAGGCTACCGCGGGCTCGGTCATTGCGAAACATGAGCGTATCTCACCAGAAAGCAGAAGCCGTAGCCATTCCTGCTTCTGTTCCTCCGTCCCGTAAGCTGCGAGGATGCCCATGTTTCCAGTATCTGGCGGGTTACAATTGAATATCTCGGGCGCCCATTCGTTGCATCCCATTATTTCGGCGAGGGGGGCATAATCGAAATTGGAAAGCCCCGGTCCATACCGTTGATCGCCAAGGAACAAGTTCCAAAGTCCGTCGTTTTTGGCGAGCTTCCTCAATTCTTCGAGTATGGGGGCCGGCCTCCAACGGTTGGCGCCATATGCTGTTTGCTCGGTGAAAAGCCGCTCGTTCGGGTAGATGTGCGTGTCGCGAAACGCAATAACGCGCTTCACGAGGTCCTTTACTTTCGAGCTGAACTCAAAGTCCATCGCGAAGAATTCCTCTCGAGCCGTTCTGCGCCATCTATTGGTCGCTTCCCTTGACGTTTTTCGTTGCCCGGTTCGCTGCAAATTTTTGAACGGCGCTTCGGTGATCTTGGGATGAGGTTACAATTGCGTAGTGCGAGGAGATTAAGTCCAGGTTCGTACGCAAGTCATTGCGCTCCGATTGGTAAAGCGCTCTTTTGGTCATACGCAAGGCAAGCTGAGGCGCCTCCGCGATTTTTCGCGCGATTCGTTCTGACTCTTCTAGAAGGGCACTATCTGGAAAAACCCGGTTCACAAGTCCAATTCGCAACGCTTCTTGAGCATCGATGAATTCCGCAGTTAGAAACATCTCGAGAGCTTTGGAGGTGCCGACGAGCCGTGGAAGGTAATGGGCACCGCCGGCGCCCGGCACGAGCCCAACGTTCAGATACGTTTCCGCAAAGCGGGCGCTTTCGGCAGCGTAGCGAATGTCGCACATGAGCGCCAAATCCAGGCCCGCCCCGGTCGCGACTCCATTCAACGCTGCAATGACAGGCTTGTCTAGGTTGTCCAAGGCCAGAGGAATTCTCTGGATACGATCAAACAGTTCAGTTTTTCTCTGCGACGGTGATTGGTCGAGACGAGTGGTCATCTCGATGATATCTCCACCGCTGCAAAACGATTTCCCTGAACCAGTCACGAGGACGACTTTGACTTCATCGTCTTCCCGACATTGCCGCAACGCGAGGTTCCACGCGTCGATCATTTCGAACGTAAACGCATTCATTCGCTCCGGTCTGTTGAGGACGATCTTCGCGAGACCTTGCTGGACCGAAAATTCCAAGTGTTCGCTCATTTCAACCTTCCGCGCCCTTCGGGGTTTCGGAGCGGGCGTTACGATTGAGTTCCTGAATTTTCTCGATCTGGGCGGCAGGCAGCCCTACTTCCTCGAGAATTTCGATCGTATGCTGTCCCAGCCTTGGGGCGTGGCGCGTAACTTGAAACGGCGCTTCGCTAAAAGACACTGGGCGCCGAAGAACTCGATACGTTCCTTCCGTCGGATGCTCGGCTTTCGAAAAGAGGCCCACCGCCTTGATATGAGGGTCGTCGGGCAAGTCTTGAAGAGAGAGAACGGGCATGCACGGAATGCTGACCCGGTCGCAGAACTCTATCCACTCTGCGGTGGTTTTCTTTGGCGCCTCCTCGGCAATCACGGCATACAAGATATCGATAAGTTGGGTGCGATCGGCGAGAGAGCGGAACCTAGCGTCCTCCCTGAATTCATTGCGACCCGTGAAACTGTAGAAATCCTGCCAATTCTTATCGGAGTAAGGAAGAATACAAGTGAAGCCGTCCTTCGTTCGAAACGGCTTTCGTTGTTTGTTCAACAATCGCCAAAAGCCGGGTTTGCTGAGCGCTGGATCGAAGGCGAACCCGCCAAAGTGTTCGATGAAATTGAATTCAACAGAAGTTTCAAACATCGGGACTTCAATCGATTGGCCACCACCGCCGCGCGCGCGATTAAAGAGTGCGGCCAAGACTGAATAGGCTATCGCCTGTCCCGCGAGCTTGTCGCAAATGGCTGCCGGTACGTATGCAGGCTGACCCTGAACCTCGGAACACAGCGCTGCGATGCCGGAGCCCGCCTGGATCAAATCATCGTAAGCCGCCTTGTGTCTGTAGGGCCCGGCGGATCCGAAGCCAAAGGCGCCGCAATAAATGATGTCTGGTTTTAACGCCCGAACGCGTTCGTAGGAATACCCAAGTCGCTCGACAGTTTCCGGCCGCAGGCTGTGCACGAAAACGTCCGCACTCGCGAGCAGCTTGTCCAGCGCAGCGCGGCCTTCACTTGTTTTCAAGTCCAAACAAATACTTCGCTTATTGCGATTGAGGTGCAAGAAACAGCCAGACATCTCGGGATTGCGAAGCGGTAGATACCTGCGGAGCAAATCGCCGTACGGACTTTCGATCTTTATAACGTCTGCCCCCAAATCCGCAAAGATATGGGTTGCGAACGGTCCCATTATGACGCTGGTGAGATCGAGAATCCGCACGCAGTCGAGCGGTCCCTTTGGCCCGGCCACCGCCGCATGCCCCGACTTGTCAGTCTGCATCCCCATACTGTTCCTACGTTTTTCGATTTCGGAAATGCCTTGCCTAAAAACTCTGACGGCCCTTTTTCGTTTGTCGGACAAACGCTCGCGCAAAGCTCTATTCCAGAAAACGCCTTATTAATTCACTCTTTTAGTAATTACTTCGCCGATTGCTGGCCGCCGTCAGAAAGACCGTGAGCGCCAGCCGAGACTAAAGATTCGCCGATATACCTGTGTGGTACAATTCGCATTATTTGGAGATCGCCTCAATCTCCGGTTAACCCTAGAGAGAACCGGTTCGGGTATCGAGGAGATCAACTCTTATCCCATGGCATCCCACTTCGACTTAGTTGACGTCGCACTGTTCGTAAGTATTGCAGAGAAGAACACTCTGACTCATGGTGCGCAAAGCTGTCACATGTCGCTAGCGGCGGCGAGTAAACGAATCAAAAACCTTGAAGATAGCCTCAAAGTAAAGCTTCTATATCGAAATAGCCAAGGGGTCACACTCGCACCCGCCGGCCGGGCCTTTCTTCATTACGGAAGGTTGCTGTTACAACAGCTCGAGCGCATGGAGAGCGTTTTACAAGAATATTCAAAGGGCTTAACAGGCCACGTGCGCGTTTTCGCAAACACAACTGCAGTCACCGACTTTCTGCCGCAGGTACTGCGCAAGTATCTGGTTACACATCCAGATGTGAATGTCGACCTGCGCGAAGGAATGAGCATGGAGATTATTCGCGCCGTTCGCCAAGGAGAGACCGACATCGGCATCGCAGCGGGCTACGTCGGCGCGGACGGGCTGGAGGTACTTCCATACCGTCGCGATCGGTTAGTTCTTGCCACAGCTCAAAACCACCCTCTTGCTCGCCGCCGGACGATAAGCTTCGAGAAAACCTTGGAATTTGATTACATAGGAGTTGAGGCAAGCGCGATCCAGTCATTCGCGATGCTCGCCGCCGAGGAACTGCAGCGTTCACTGAGAGTTCGCATCCAAGTCGGAAATTTTGAAGAGCTCTGCCGAATGATCGAGGCGAATGTTGGTGTCGGCATACTCCCGGAATCAGCCGCCCGGCGACACCGATCTACGATGGGAATTCGAATCGTGCAACTGAAAGACGCCTGGGCGATGCACAACCTGCAAATCTGTGTGCGCAAGCTGCGGTCGTTGCCTACCTTTGCCCGTGACCTGGTCGGATTGCTGGTTGCCGATGGGGCATCCGAGAATCGGTTCGCCCACCCCGCAATTTCTATCCACACGACCGAACGTCATTCGCGCGATCGTGAGCGGTGACATAAGTCAGGCCGCCTGATAACCCCCATCGGCCCTTCTTGTACGTAACGATGTTGATCTCGGCGTCCCGTGAGATTTCCTCGCCAGCAATTGTGTAACGTGTTACGCCTGAGTACATGTGAGCCTTGTTTACGGTTGCGTGCAAGACGCGCGTGTATGGTAATACGCCATACGCGAATCCCCAATTGCCGACTCCCGACTTCTTAAACATCTCCCGATATTTGACAAAGTCATTCGGATCCTTCTTAAAGCTTTCGGTAGTAACATTAGATAAGGCTAGGCGGCTCTTGACGCCTACGACATGGAAGGGGTCCATCGGTTTTACGCGTCCGTAAAACGCGGCGACTGTATTTATCGATACGTGTGCTTGCGGACCGAATTGCAGGACAGGTCCCCACACACCCTCCGCATCAGCCACTTGATAAGCAAGGTCGTGATTCATTCGCAGGCGTTTGGCGGCCTCAATCGTGTCGGTGTAAACAACCCCAACCATGTCGGCTGGCGTAAAAATTGTGGACATCAGTTGGATCGCCCATTTTCCATCATTGTTGGTAACGCAATAGACGCCCTCGCAGCGCAACAATTTCTTGCCGTCACGTCCGTAACGTATGTACGTCAGGCAGAGGTTTACGCTCACCGGGTCCGAGTTGATAACCTCGATTCCATCAAAGGCGTCATAAGCTCCTGGCACAATGTATCCATCGTGATCGGTGAACCGCTCTGGATTCTGTGCCACGTTCATCGAAGCTGGCGCATGCGCCATTAGTTCGTCCGGCGTTTGAATAACGACGGGCTCGGTTCCTTCATAACTGGCGAAGGGAAAGTGCAATGTCTCCGCCATTTGTCGAAGATCACGCCGGCTCAGTGCGGCGAAATATGCTGTCAGCACTTTAACGCCCTCGGGCACGGAGTTTTCGTATGTCAGAGGAAAACGAGCATCGAGCAGAGCGTTCGGTGCGAGCCCTGGCGGCGCTTGGGGATCTTGTGCGCCTCCCTGCGGCGCAGCTGCTGTAGATTGACCGAGCGCCGGAGTCAATCCCGCGGCGCCTACCAATCCGGCTGCAGCGGCGCTCTTTATAAAGTCACGCCGATTCGCACCGGCATTGATTTCTGTTGCGCCTTTTTTTGTGTCGTCTGGACTATCGCTCATACCTGGTCTCCTTGGATATCGTCGGCAACCCAATGATGAATGTTGCCCAGATGCCGCTGCTCTCGTTAAAAGCCCGGGGTGAGGGCTAAAAGTCGAATCTTCCACCCAATTGTAGCTGTCGTGTCGCGAAGGCTGCTGTCTGGAGCGGCGTTTGGAATGTGGCAGGATTATCGACGTTTGCATTGAAATTGGTTCCAAGATTGTGTTTGTTCGTCACGTTGAATCCTTCGAAGAAAAGTGTCAGGGATCGAGTCTCGCCAAACCGAATATTTTTAGAAAGTCGAGCGTTAAGTGTGAAAAAGTCATCCCCTCGCAGCGAGTTACGAGAAAATCCCGCAGGATAGCATCTGGTAAAATAACCCAGGCAATCGGCCGGCGCCACAGACGATCCTGGGGTTTGCAGTGAGGACGTCGCTGTATATGGAAGCGCGCTCGAATAAGAGAGAATCGGAGCCAGTTGCATCCTCCACAGTAAGTTGACCACTCCGCTGACGTTCAGTACGTGGCGCGCATCGTTCTCGGAAGGACCGTAGTCGACCTTGGGATTGAACGGATTGGTCGTCAGCGCGTTCCGACCACTGAGTCCGAAGTTGCTGAAATCGTCGTCATTTGAGTATCCGAACTGATAGGCAACGTTAATCATGTCTCCGCGCCTATCCCGATACGAGCCTTTAAGTTGTAAGTCGTTCGCTACCAGATATGCGTCTGAGTCAAACCGCTCCAAGGTGGTGAACGCGGGGTTTACCGTAACAAAAGTTTGCGATGCCCCGGGACCCGTAAGAGCGACGTTTGGGTTCACCGTGATGGTTCCGTTAAATCCGCGGTGGTATACGTAGTCGGCTGAAATGCTCAGTGAGTTACTGAATTGATGCTGAATTCCCGCTGTAGCTTGCACAGTACCGGGAACTCGGTAATTTTTGTTGAGATCAAGAATGTCGCCCTCGGGGTTAAATGGAACGCTCAGAGCGGGGATTGTGTAGGTGTTCGTACCTACAGCGACCGTACAGGAATTGGTCGCTGCGCAAGGCGATGTGGAGTTTGGAAACTGCGGTAATGTGTAATTTGCTAGCGCTGACGACAGTACGTCTAACACAGCAAGTTCGTATTGGACCGGAATACCATTGGCGCACGACGAATTTCCCACGCAGTACGGGTTGCGAGTCGTGACGTTGGAGGCAAGACTGTAGCCGAGCAATGTGCTCGAATTCTCGTTCACATAGACAGCGGTCGAGGCCGTATCGTTCTGATCGTAGAACACTCCTATACCGCCACGCACAACCGTCTTCTGACCGTCGTGGAATGGAGTCCAGGCGACTCCGACGCGTGGTGCAAGGTCATAGGGATCGTTGTTAATCGGATGAAACCCAGGAGGGATGAAACCTTGAGAACCTGGAACCGCAGCGGCGAGTGCAGGGAAAGATGCTGAAGAAAGCGATGAATTAGCATTACTGAAATCGTATCGCAATCCGAAATTTAGAGTGAAGTTCGGTCGTATTTTCCAACTATCCTGCGCAAAGACTCCGAACGACCACGAAGGGAGATTGAAGTCTAGAAGGTCGGGGGAACCAAAGTTGGTTACGACCGAAAGGGGAGCCAAGGTCGAGGCGGCTGCGAATTGCGCCGGAGTAAAAGTTCCGCTTGTGAGATTGAGCGGATTGATTAAGGTATTTGGGTCGAACGGGGCTGCCTTCGCGGACATTGAATAAGATCCGTAGACTTGATTGATCCCCTGGTTGCTGTAAACAGTATAACGTCGAAGCGACCCCCCGAGTTTTACTTCGTGATTTCCTCTACTGAGCGTCACCGTATCCGTTAAAACCCCTGACGTTTCCGCATTCAGGAGCCCGCTAACGGTAGGACCGCCCGTGCTAAATCCGTTGTAGGCGACGTTACCCCAGAAGCCGTTCGGATTGCCGAACGCAGTTTGTCCCCCCAAACTCTCGGTGGTTATATAATTGTAGGGGTCGGGATTCAGCGTTTGGCCGGCATAGGCACCTGTTATATTCTTGTAGATACTCGTACTTGCGCTCCCTTCCTTGTAGAACGCAAATCTCAGCTCGTTGATGGTCGTCGCCGAAAGTGTCCGCGTCCACCCGATACTCTCCGCGTATCGCGGGAAGAAGGTGTTTGAGCCTGCGGTATTGTTGGTTTGGCCATACTCATAGTCTATGTTGCTGCGAATGCTAAATGTATTGACTGAATTCGGCGTGTAGTCAATCCGCAGCATTCCGAGTGACGTGTGGGAGGTAGTCTGTGCGGAGTTCAACGTCCCTAGGACAAGCCAAGGCACAATCTGATTAGCGGGCGTGTTTAGCGGCTGCGCAGTCGCGAGAAATGCCCCGGAAGCTTGACCGTTCGGCAGTGCGGCGGTAGCAAGCTGATGAAAATACTCGAATCCGGCGAAATAGAAGAGTTTATCTTTCTTAATGGGTCCGCCTACCATCCCGCCCACTCTTTCGCTATTGAAGGGTGCCTTCGAACTACCCTTGAAAAACTCCGGGTTAGCGTTGAGATCCGCGTTTTGGTAATACGTGTACGCACGACCGTGAATTTGATTCGCGCCAGATCGAGTGACGATGTTGACGACGCCGCCGCTTGCCGATCCGTATTCTGCAGGAAACTGAAGGGCCAGAACAGAAAACTCTTGGACCCAATCTTGCGCCAACGTCACATAAGGGCCGCCCTGATTGCCCGCTTCCGCGGTGATGCCATCGATTACAAACCCAGTTTCATAGGTCGGGCTACCACCGATCGTGGGCAATCCGGTGCCCCTACCCGTACCTCCGGGTGTTGCGGTTGCATTCACACCAGAGGCTTGAACTCCGGGCGCCAACACGGCGAGGTCGGAGAAACTACGGTTGAGAGTAGGCAGCGAGTCTAGTTCAGTGGTTTGCAAAATGCGCTCGACAGAGCTCTGCGTCGGCTCCAGAACCGCCGCGTTTCCCGAAACTTCGACTTCTTGACTGACGGACGAAACCGAGAGGGTAAAGTTCAAAGTGACCGTAGTGCCCACTAAAAACTCTTGGTGGCGGCGTATAACGGTAGCAAAGCCCCGTTGTTCGGCTTGTACATCGTAGAAGCCCGGAGCCAAATTGAGAATCGTATAGCGACCTTCGGCGTCGCTCGTATCGCCCTTCTGAATTCCGGTTGCAGTGTTCGTCGCGGTCATCGCCACGCCGGGAACTGCGGCTCCGCTGGAATCAGTTACCTCTCCTGTAACTGTGGCAGTGTTGGTTTGTGCGGCCAGGGTCGAGCCAATCGCTAAGATCCACAGCGAGATTGAGACGACCTTGCATCCAACTCTCGTACTCGGCCTCATAAGCTACCCCCCGCCGCAAATTTTGTCTTTGGATGGGACGCATTTGTACGTTGAATCGGACAGAGGCTGCTACATTGGTCGGCAGTGCGCAATTGGCATATTTTAAACCAAGCCTTAACCCATAGTTAATACGGCTCTCACGGAACTCGCGTCGATCGTTATGAGCAACAAATCAATTCCTCGTTCGAGACTCGGCTCTCGCTGGAAGGATTAATTCCGGATCGTAACGCTTATGTCGGAATGGTTCCGCAGCGAGGACCTGACAGGGTGTGGCAGAGATCTATTCCCACACAAACTCTCGGTCCAGACGATTCAAAACAGCAGCTGGCTTTTTCGCCAGAGTTGCGATGTGGCAAAGAAAGCAGTCGGATGACCTCGCTATTCCAGTTGCTTGCCCTTGGTTTCAGGTAGTGCAAAAGCAAGCAAGGCCGCGAGCAAGAAGGCAGAACTCTGGAGCAAGAAGGCTGGTCCGAGGCCGTATCGAGCGGCCAGCATTCCAATCGCGAAGGGTGCCAGCGCAGATAAAACTCGCCCGACGTTATAGCTGATCCCCATGGCCGTTGCGCGAATCTCCGTAGGGAATAATTCCGAAGCGATGGCTGCATAACCAGAGAAATAACCGCTTCCGAAAAACGCGACAAACGGCCCCAGAATAAGCAACCCGGTAGCGTTCTTTGTAAATCCGTAAATCGGAACTAAGAATGCCGCCATCAGCAGAAATCCAACGTAACTCTTGCGGCGTCCCCACCAATCACCAAGAAATCCGAAAAGCACAAATCCAAAAAATCTGCCGATGCTCATTGTGATCAGCCAGCCTGCCGTCTGCATCTGACCGAGTCCGCGCCCGCCTTGGGAAGTTGGTAGTGACAGATAGGCAGGAATCCAGGTAAAAAGACCCCAATACCCGAACAGAGTTAGAGCGTTCATCGTCGTGGCGATGAGGCCATTTCTGCGGATATCTTTACGCCAGAGTAGACGGACTGACCCGGAGCTCGTGTGCGTAGCGCGTTGCCAAAGAGGTGATTCCGGTACATGCCGCAGGATCCAAAAGACAGCGATACCCGGTACAACACCCGCAAAGAAAACGGCGCGCCATCCGTATCGCGGAAGAATCAGGGCTGTCACTGCCACAGCGAGAATCTCACCGAGTGCCCAGCTTGATTGCACCAGGCCTAGCGCTTTGCCCCGATGCTCTGCGCGCCACGTTTCGGCGACTAGCGCAGCGCCCGTCGTCCACTCTCCGCCCATCCCGAGTCCCAAGATGAAACGAAAACTAGCCAGCTCAAAAATCGAGCGCGAGAACCCGGAAGCACCGCTTGCCAGGGAATAAACGAGTATGCTGCCCATCAGCGCTCGAGTACGTCCCAGGCGGTCCGCGATCACGCCAAACGTTACGCCGCCGATTGCGGAGGCAATCAAAGTCAGCGAGCTCAATCCTCCCGCAACCGCCTTGGTCATTCCGAAATCGCGCATCAGATGCGCAATTACTAGCGCATAGAGCGTAACGTCCAGTGAATCGAGCATCCATCCGAGGCCGCCGGCAATCAGAGTATTTTTCTCTGCGACGGTAACTTCAGTCGGCCATGGCAGTCCTAGAATGCGGCGCGTCGGCGGAGCGAGGTTAGCGAGCTTGTTCATCGTGGAAGTCTCCGGCTACAAAGTACCGTCTGACACCGAATGACCTCCTCAGTCGAGACACGTCGAGTCGAGACTTATACCACAGTTGTCAAATCTGACTTGCGATCCGAGCTCAAAATTGGAAATGGAGAGTCTCGATTTGAGGTTTGCAAAACCATTCGCGATGCTGAAGTTGTTCACGCCGGATACACAGGACCGTCTTGAGTAGGTTCTTCAGATCTCGCTACGCGAGTTGACCGCGAATTGGATGCGAATTTGCACAATCCTTTGCACAGTCCGGAGCCGAATGAGCCCAAATAGGCCAATTCAGTCCGCGCATGTCATCCCTAAACGGTTTGGAGCGAGCACGCCGAAGGATGATGCACCGCCTGTGGCACCGAGGGTCGCGGGTTCAAACTCCGTCGCTCACCCCAACCCTTTCAATCCTTTACAGCGTCTCTGTCGAATACGATTTGCACATTCGTTGCACACCCGGGCCAGTTTAAGCTTGGATATCTCTTGACTCGCGCGACCGGCAGACAGGCTTGGCATAGGTTATGCAAAATGTGCGGTCGAATCTCTCGACATCGCGTCGGGTGAGCCTGTAAGCCGGATTTGGAGTTTAGATTTGCGAACGCACAACTTGCGTGAAATCAATGAGGGATTTTCCTTCTGTGACTTGTGGAGACAGGCATTTCTCACAGAAGAAAAAACTTCTGACATGTTCTTGGCATGTTCCGCAGTGAGCGCCATACTCCGACCGCATCGTTCGCAGGCTACCGCTACCTTCCTCATACGTTGACAAGGCGCAGCCAATTGCATCTTGGCCAACTCCTCGGCCGCAAACGGCTTCCTCTCGTCTTCTGGATTAGCGCCGGGCTCCTTGTCGTTCCCGATGGACGGAATAGGGTTTTCCATAAGCTGAAAACCGGATCTAACCCAAGCCTTCATGCGAGCTTTCTTTTTGTCGCCTTCGCGCTGACACACGGTGAAAAAGCGGGACTCGACCCCAACTACATTAATAGGGCTGGATGAATAGGCCAGCCTTTTTTCTTTCTGGCTCATGTTCAAATGATCGCTTGTAATGAGCCTTGTGAGCCGACGCGGATGTTTACGACTTGCAGATGTGGACTTACACTCGATCTAGAGGCTGTGGCAGAAGATGAAAGTCGTTTACTTTGATTCGCCGCCATTGCTTCAGTACCAAACGGCCAACGGGTTCATCTTCGGAACCTCACCTGCACCATCAACTCTTGCTCTCCAACCACCTCGAACTTGTGATTGGACTTGCGCTCTTTCCTCTGGTATTTCTTTCTCACGGCGGCTCTCTCCTTTAAAAAGGGATTCTCAACCCGAACTCTATCCGAGTTCGGGCGAGAGCCGCTGCTTCTTGTTCTCAACTTTCAACTAAACGTGGGACATTCTCAATCATTTGACGTACTAGCCTGGTTAATTCATCAGAAGCTGAAATCGTAGCGCAGAAAGCCCATTGCTGACGTAGGACGGGTTGGGGTCCTGGTTGGCGCCCCTCATACGGTTTGCAAGTCGTCTTTTCTGACTTCCAGAATTGTTTTTAGAGACAGCTCCGCCTGTCCCTTCCGCGAGTGCGTTGTCAAGCAGTCCAGGCGAACTATGAGGAGTCGCAAAGCGAGGCGGCTTGGAAGAGTTCTTGAAAAGGCCAGCCGCTGGCCAGGTGAATGCGGATACAACGAGCTGTTTGGCGAATCCGTGCGCCGATCTTGAACAACTGAGTGCGCAGAGTTTCGATTTGCGCGGAGCGCAGCGCCGGTGGCAATTGCAGGCGAAATAGGTTGACCAGGTTATAGGCGAAACTGTGCAGCAACAGGCGGAAGGCATTGGCTCGAAAACGGTGACAGCTCAAGCGGTCGGCAGCAAAGCCATTTTTAAACTCTTCAATGCGGTTCTCACATTCCCCGCGATCGTTATAGAAGGAAAAGACAGAACGGCTGCGGCCTGGCAGGTTGGTGACTAGAAAACGCAAGTTGGTACCAGCAGCGGTGTGTTCGGCCTTGTAACAGATACGGCGCTGGTGAGACCAAGGATGAGCACGATAGCGAAAGCTGGAAAAGGAGCGCTGCGGCTGGCCGGTTCGACGATACCGTTTGGCCAGACGACGCTGCAGGAGCTGCGCTGCACCTTGCAACCGTGCGTTGTTGCCTATCCCGATGACGTACTGCAGGCCGAAAAACTCGCAAAATTCATAAAGCATGGGCGTAGCGAAACCAGCGTCGGCGCGTAACTTGATTCGGACGTTGGGAAATTCACGCTGCAGTCGCGGAACGATGCGCAACAGCAGGGGGATGATACGGGCGTGACTACCGACTCTTCCTGGCCGCAAGCGGGCGGCGAGCGAACAACCGGTGTGTCGCTCAAAGATCAGCAAAGGGTGATACCTGTGCTGGCCATAAGCACCATTAAAGAAGCTGAGCTGCTGCTGTCCGTGAGTGGGATCGTCGGTGGAATCGACGTCGAGCAAGATCTCTCCCCGTTTGCGGACTTGTTTCCCGCAGATTTTCAGAAACCAATCCAGCAGAGCATCCTGCAGTCTGAGCAGATCGCGAGGCGCAGGCGAGTTCTCCCAGCGGCTGAGAGTTGGTTGCGATCCGAGGAGCTCACCCAGCGGTTGATCCGCCAGAATCTGAAAGGCTGCATCGTGCCGCAAGCGATCGGCGTCGTTGGTGTCCTCGTAGCCAGCGATGATCTGGTAGAGGCGCTGGCGAAACAACGACAACACGGAATGACGAACACGCTCCTCTTGGCGAGGATCACAGACGAGCTGCGCCAGCCCCCCAGTGAGACCATGCCGTTGATCAAAGGCCCGCAAAGGTAATAGGCCGGCATCACTGGTAATCTGGCCCCCAGAAAAATCAGCTCGAATGGGTCGGCGTCGGTAGAAGGAAAACAACAGCTGTGGTATACAAGATGTCATCTCTGGGTGCTCCGAAAGAGAATGCTGGGTTCTGCTAAAACCCAGTGTTCATCAATCTTTTAGAGCACCTTTTCTTTTTCCACCAGCAAAATCGCGAATAATCCAGGCTAGAACTTCACTTTTCCGATAAGGGCTGCCAGCTCAACCGGTCGATGCAACACCCTCCCGTGCATTGATTCGACAATGCTTGCGCGGGAGAACCATCCGTTTGGCTGTGCTCGGCTAAAGCCTAGCCAGGCCAGCGTTCCTGCTGGTATAACCCTCGCAAGCGATTTTAGCTTTTGTTTTCAATGCCAGGCGGGTTCTAGCTTAGTGTTGCGCCGACCCATTGAGATCACCGCGTTAATCGGGACTTCCCGTCAATAGCAGGATAGCTCCGGACTTACGCCGCGGTCCTGAACGAGCAGCAGAAGACCGGGCCGGTAATAAGAGCACCGACGAAGCTTTCTCCCTCGCCTTGACTTCGGGCTGGCTGCGTTCTAGAGTGATGCTCCCCTGAGGCTACTCTCAAGTGAATGTTGAGTTTGTACACATAGGTCCGAGCCTCTGGCTTGGGGAGGCTTGCAGCATGTCCCTTCCGGAAGGAATTTCAGCGTTTACAATCTTCCTGGCAATTGCCGCCATCGGATTTCTGTTCCTGATCATCAGCTTTTTGTTTGGCGAAATGTTCAGCCACGGAGATGTGGGTGCGCACGGCGGAGACGTTCACGGAGATACGCACGGAGTGGGGTTTTTTAACACGCGGGTAGTGAGCGTTTTTATTACGGCGTTCGGCGGATTTGGAGCTATTGGGGTTCATCTAGGCTATAGCACGGAGACTAGTACATTGATCGGTTTGGTGGGTGGCGCCGTTTTCGGTGGAATTATTTATTTGTTTGCGAGCTTCCTGTACAACCAGCAGGCTTCGAGCGGCACGCTCGTGGGGGATTTGGTCGGGCTCACGGCAGAGGTGAGTGTTGCGATTCCGAAGGGCGGATTGGGGCAGGTTCGGTGTTGCCTGGGCGAAAACGTAATCGAGAAACTCGCGCGGACAGTGGATGGCGAAGGGATTCCTGCAAACACGTCAGTGAAGATCGAGTCCTTGGCGGGCGAAACCCTGCTTGTCCGGCGCATCGGTTAGTTAGTCACAAGTTCGAGAAGAGGTGGGAGAAATGCCTACACAGTTTTTTATTCCAGTCATCGTAGTCCTGGTGGTGCTTTCGCTGTTTGTGGCCATGGCGCTTTTCGCCCGAAACTACTTGAAAGTTCCGCCGAACGCGGTTGCCGTGCTCAGCGGGCGCAAACGAAAAACGGCGGACGGAAAGACCGTGGGCTATCGCGTGGTGAACGGCGGAGCGACGTTCCGCTTTCCGCTGCTGGAGCAGGTGGATTATCTTTCCCTCAACGTATTTACGATTCCGCTCGAGATTAAGCGCGCATACACGCTGAAGGGCGTGCCGATTTCGGTAAAGGCGGTGGCCAATGTCAAGATCAAAAGTGACGACACTTCGCTGCGAGCCGCGGCGGAACGTTTTCTGGGCATGCCTTCGGACCAAATCCAAAAAGTAATTTTTCAGACGCTCGAAGGACATTTGAGGGCGATTCTCGGCGGGCTGACGGTTGAAGAAGTGAACAGCGACCGGCAAAGCTTTGCGCAGAAATTGACGTCGGAGGCCGCGCAGGATTTGGAACGCATGGGCATCGGAGTGGACGTGCTGACGGTGCAGGAGATCAGCGACGAGGAAGGATATCTCGACGCCCTCGGAAAAAAACGGACTGCTGAAGTGAAGCGCGACGGAACTATCGGAGAGGCCGAAGCCACGCGCGACTCGAAAATCAAGTCGGCAATGGCGATGCAGGAAGGCGAAAAAGCGAAGTTCGATTCAGACGCCAACATTGCCGGCGCGCAGCGGGAGTTCAACATCAAGCAAGCGCAGTTTTTGGCGGAGGTCGAAACGCAGAAGGCGATGGCCGCTCAAGCCGGGCCGCTGGCGCAAGCCAAAGCGAGACAGCAAGTAGTGGTGGAAGAAGTGCGCGTGGAAAGAATGCGCACGCAAGAACAGATCGCGGTGCAGGAGCAGGAAGTACAGCGGAAACAAAAAGAGCTTGAAGCAACCGTGATCAAGTCGGCCGAAGCCGACCGGCAAGCCGCGATTTTGCGAGCGGAGGCGGCCAAGCAGTCGGCGATTCTGGAAGCAGAAGGCGAGAAGTCGGCGCAAATTGCGCTGGCGGAAGCCCAGCAAGAAAAATTGAAGCAGGAAGGAATGGGGCGCGCGGCGGCGGTGGAGGCAGAAGGACGAGCGGAAGCTGCCAAAATCGAGGCCATGGGACTGGCGCAGGCGCGCGCGATTGAAGCGCAAGGGGTGGCCGAGGCGCAAGCTATCTTGAAGAAAGCGGAAGCGTGGAAGCAATTCAACGACGCGGCCAAACTTCAGACCATTTTGGAACGACTGCCGGCCGTTTTGCAGGCTTCGGCGGGGATTTTCGGAGCGGTGGCTGCGCCGTTGGGAAACATCGACAAAGTGGTGGTGATCGAGCAGGGGAACAATGGAGATGGAAACGGAACCGGCGGCATCGGGCGAGTAGCGCGCACGGGGCCTGCTCTGATCTTCGGCTTGCTGCAACAACTGCAGGCGCTGGGGCTCGACATTCCAAGCGCACTCGCGCAACTGGGAGTGAACGGCGGAAAGCAAGCGGACGCGACAGCTAAGCAGACAGACGTGGTGGCAAAGCCGGTGGAACCGAAGTCCGTGAAGCCATTGCCGTAACGAAGGACGCGAGCACGGCGTTATTCCGCGAGCACGGTCTATGCCCCCTTTTCAGCTCGAATCGAAACTCAAACGCGGCGAAACCGAAATATTGGTGATCCACTGCGGCGATTACCGGTTTCAGGGAGGTTTCCACGAGTTTCTGAACAGTAGGCTCAATCTGAATGAGAATTACGATCTGATGGTGATTCCCGGCGGGCCTCTGAGCTTGACACTTTTTGAGTACTTGCCGAAGTTTTCCTGGGCGAGCTGGAAGTGGCTGCGGTTTTTCGTGGAAAAACACGGCATCAAGCGGCTCATCCTGATCCAGCATCAGGATTGCGGGTTCTACAAGACCATGCCGGCGCACCTCCACGATTCGGCTGAACCGCGCGAGCGGCAGGAGCAAGACCTGAGGCGCACAGCGAAAACGATGAAAAAGGATTTTCCGGGTTTGAAGGTCGAGCTTTACTATGCGGGTTGGGATGCCACGGATCGCGTCGCGATCGACTCGATTCCAGGCTGAACTCAACTCTTTAGGCGTTCGCGCCGCAACTTTTCCGCAACTGGCCTTCTTTGAAATCCTGCTGGTGGTGCTGCTGCGTCGATAACTGAAGATAGGTGCACCGGCTATCTAGCCTAGCTCCTGATTAGCAGGCTGTTGAAAAAGGCTTCTGAACACGCCATCGCGAACGCTATAAAAAATTCCTCCTCGCCAAAAGCCAACAAAAAGAGAGATTCCATGTCGCAGCGCACATCGAAATGACGACCCGAAAGAGTTTTTCAACAAACTGTTAGTCGCGTAACCGGAAACTGTGAAATTCCACTTTACCGGTAAGGGCGTTAACCAGATGGGATGAGAAGGCCGGTCTCCCAGCGGGATGCGATACGCTCCCAATGAACGAGGCGCTCTAGGCGCAAAAAGGAGACCGGCAATGAAGAAGATTAGCACTGTGCAGGTATTGGGGAACGAAA
>Ga0209008_1000043_pt1 | contig 67089 bp, 47 predicted proteins | sample JacPin_JW_Ref_O3_FD_187963 | JGI IMG/M metagenome (GOLD analysis project Ga0209008, IMG submission 187963) | Forest soil microbial communities from Algoma, Ontario, Canada - Jack Pine, Ontario site 1_JW_Ref_O3 (SPAdes) (version 2) | ecosystem: Environmental > Terrestrial > Soil > Boreal... | reverse complement strand
TTGGTTACGCGCAAAGGCTGTTTGACAGGGGCGAGGGCGAGGAAGCCGAAAAACTGATCGAGCGGGCCCTGGGCGTGGACGCGGCGAGCGCGCCTGCGCTACTTCTAAAGGCAAAAATTCTTGCTTCTGGCCAGAAGGAAGATCAAGCCGTCGTAATCCTGGAAGGTCATCCTGAGGCAGACGCTGGCGGCGAGGTGACGGACCTGCTGCTGGCGCTTGAAATCAAGTCCGGACAGCTGGACAAGGCTGCGGCACGCGCGCGCACACAGCTGCTCCGCGGAAGCACCCATTCCCGGCCGCTCCAGACCGTGGCCGAGGCGTTTATCGAGAGCGGGCAAGCCGAAAACGCTCTGCCCCTGCTCCGCGAACTCCGCGATCCGATGGTCGAGTCAAGCGATCAGGATCGATTCCTGAAGCTCCTGTCGAGTGCTACCGAGAACCTTCCTGCAAACACCGAAGCGCTCGAAATGCTCGCCGATTTCAGCCGAACCACCAGCGACCCGTTCCACCTGAACGCCGCACTCAGCAAGCTGGTGGACGCCTACGCCGCCACGGGAGACCAGGCGCGGGCCGAACACCTGATGAAGGAGATGATCGAGCGCAACAAGGGCGATGAGCGGTTGGTCGCGCGCCTTGAGCAGCTCCGCACAGGTGGCCAGGGTTCCCCGGTCGAAGCGGTGGCACCGAGCGTGCCGGAAACGATGGCGGACCTGACCCTGCGAGACGAAGCCCCGTCCGAAGAGGGATCGGCCGAAGCAATGCTGATCGAGACCGCCGTGCCAGAGACCCCGTTGCGGGCAAGCGACGAAGGGATTGATGAAGAGACCCAACGTTACATTTCCCAGGCGCTGACCGATGTGGACCTTTTTTCGAGCTACGGACTGACCCAGAAGGCCACGCACCTGCTTGAAAACGTTTTGCAACGTGCGCCCGAGCACACGCCCACTCTTGAGCGCTTGCTCGACCTCTATCTCGGCGCAGGCAACGAGCGCCGCACCGCAGAGCTGGCCGCACAGCTGGAGCAGATCCACCGCGAGCGCATGGACACGGTCAATACCGAGCGCTTCTCCGAGCTTCGCCAGAGATTCCAGAAAGTGGCGGGGATCGAAGCCGAGCAATTGCCAGCCGCACCCGAGACACCGAAGCACGTGCCTACTCCGGCTCCCAGTCCCGAGGCGGTCATTGCGCCAGCACTTGCCGAACCCCCAACAATTGAAGCTGCGCCGGTGGTTCAGGCACAGCAGGCGCCGGTCGAATTCGAAATTCCGCTTGCGACGTTTGAACCCGAGCCAGCCGCTGCGGCGAATTCCTACGCCGCGGTAGCACCGCCCGAGGCGCCCGTAGCCGAAGTCCCCGTCGCCGCACAACCTGTCGCTGCGTCAGCCCTGAGCGAAGAGGTGGATCTCTCAGACGAATGGGAAGCCATGGTGCAAGAAGTGGCCGGTCCGGAAGCCGTGACTTCGCAAGAAGCCGCGCCGGCTCCAGAGCCGGTCGAAGTCGCACCGGCCGCCGAAGATGAGCGCATTGAGATTGAAGTTCCGTCCGACGACGTGGCGCCAGTTGAGTTTGCGCCGATCGAAGCTTCGGTTGAAATTCCGGAAGCAACAATCATCCCTGAAGCAATCGAAATCACCGAGCCAAGCGAGGTAATCGAACCGGCTGAACTGCCCATCGAGGTAACTGAGGAAGCCGTGGCGGAGCCCCTGATCGAGATTATCGAGCAGGTGCCCGCCGAGCCCGAGCCCGCGGCGAACATCGAATTTGAACTGGAATTGACTCCCGAACCGACCCGAGCCAACGGCAAGCACGGCGCCGCAACAACTGAAGACTTCCTGAGCGAGTTGGCTTCAGAAGTGGAAGACATGGACACGCCCGCCGCTGAGCCGAAAACGGTGAACTCGCCCGCTCAGCCTGTGCCGGTTGCGTCAGCGACCGCGGCTGCCCCGCCTGCCGCGTCCGAACCGATTCCGGAAGCAACGGTGGAAAGCCTGAACGAACTTGCCGAGGTGTTTCAGGACTTTCGTAACGAACTGGGTGAGATGGACGATGAGGAAGAGGATCTCGAGACGCACTACAACCTCGGGATCGCCTATCGCGAAATGGGCCTGCTGGACGAAGCGATCGGCGAATTCCAAAAAGTGGCCAAGGCCGTGCAGAAGGGCAAGCCGTTCCGTTACTCCATGAATTGCGCGACGCTTCTCGCGCTGTCGTTCATGGACAAGGGCGAGCCAAAGATCGCCTCACTGTGGTATCAACGCGCGCTCGACGTGCCCGGACTTGATCAGGAAGCGGTTCTGGCGCTGCGCTACGACATGGGCATGGCGCTCGATATGGCCGGCGAAGCCAACGCCGCACTGGATAGCTTCCGCCAGGTCTATGCCATGAACATCGATTACCGCGACGTTGCCGACCGCATCGCGACCCTGCAGAAGCACTAGAGCCGGACTCCGGAATCCTTTCGTCACCTGAGTATTCCTGGCAATAAAACCACGCCCTCCCGATAGGCGTTCGATGAGCACGCGGCAAGGCATGCAAGGACTGCCTGTTGCGACTCCGGCGACAATCTCCCATAATCGTAGCCCGACGATGAGCCGGATCGCGCGCATCACTATCTTGCTGCTCTGGCTCGTACTGGGGCTAGCGCTGATTCTCGTGCCCTGGTCGGACATCTGGGAAACCAACTATTTTCTGTTCCAGTATCCTGCGCTGGCAATTTTTCTGAAGAGCTCCTACTTGCGAGGAGCGATTTCCGGGCTGGGTTTCATGAACGTGCTGCTGTCACTTGAAGCTTTTCGCCACCGCACTGCCGCTGCCGCTAGCCGCACCTAAGAAGCCACCCGTGAAACCGATTGTCTGCTACGTCACCGACCGGAAAGCGCTCGGCGCCGCCGATCCGGTTAGCAGCCTGCTCGCGAAAATTCGCGGGGCACTGACGGCGGGCGTCGATTGGGTGCAGCTCCGCGAGCGGGACATGCCGGCAGGGGAACTTCTGACGCTTGCCAGCGCGGCAATCGGTGGGCCCCGCACGCAGGCGCGTGTCCTGGTAAACGACCGCCTCGACGTGGCGCTCGCGGCGGGCGCAGCAGGTGTGCATCTGGGGCGTTCATCGGTGCCGGCGCGCGAAGCAGTTCGCTGGCTTGAAAAGTGCAACGCCCCGGCTGGATTGCTAATCGGGGTTTCTTGCCATCATAGGGAGGAAGCGCGCGAGGCCGAGGATGCCGGAGCAAGCTACCTCTACTTCGGGCCGGTGTTTGAAACTCCGTCAAAGAAATCCTATGGACCGCCGCAGGGGACCCAGAGGCTGGCTGAGGTATGCAGCGCCGTACGAATTCCGGTGATTGCGATCGGCGGCGTGAATGAGCAGAACGCGGCCGAATGCGTGCGCGCCGGGGCCGCAGGGATCGCAGCGATACGAATGTTTCAAGAATTGCGCGACGCAGAAACGCTTGCGCAAACAGTGGCAAGACTGCACGCCGACAGATAACCTTGCTTGCTACGCGCTCAGCCAGCGCCCGACCGGATGCAGGCTCTCTACGTGGTCGCAGACCACCTTCAGGACCGCGGTGATGGGAATTGCCAGAATCAGCCCCATCGCGCCCCACATCCAGCCCCAGAACAGAAGCGAAATCGTCAGCGCGAGTGCGTTCAAACGGACGCGCCAGCCCACCAGCGCAGGGATTAACAGGTTGGCTGTGACGATATGGAAGAAGGTCAGCATTGCGAAGATCCCGACGAAGGGCCCGACCGTGTGGTACTGCTTGAGTCCAACCAGCAGCGGCGGAACCCAGGACATAATGACGCCGAGGTAGGGGACCAGATTGCAAATCCCGGACACCAACCCGGTGAGGAACGGAAAGTCCAGCCCCAGCCCCCAAAAGAAAAGCCAACTGGCGATGATCAGAATCAACCCGACCAGCGCTGTTCCCATCAGGTAACTGCGGAGAACCTGCGTGACGTCGGCCAGGGCGTCCCGAACCTGGGTGCGCTCGCCCGGCGCGAAAAGCTGCATCGTCGCATGCCAGACCTGGCGCTTTGCCGCGAGCATGAAGAACAGGAGAAAGGGAATAAACGTCGCCGCCAGCACAAACGAGTAGAGCGAATTCAGGCGACCAACCAGCGCGTCGCGCACGGTGTGTGATTCCCCAACCGTTACTACTCGCTCGCCGGCGCGTGCCGCGGGCTCGATTTCCGAAACGTGGTTTTCGACGGTTTCCATCCTGTTTTCGATCGCTTGCGTCGCGGCGCGCATGGGTTCGCGATACTTCGGCCAGTCGGCTCCGAATTGATCGGCGCGATCAATCAGCGAATACCCCATCACACACAACATCCCCACAGTGACCAGCACGACAATCAGTGCACCGAGGGCGCGCGGAATGTGCAGGCTCTCAAGCCAGGTGACGACGGGATCCAGAAAATATGCCATCAGCACGGCGACGAGCAGAGTGACGAGCACGGTCGAGGCCCAGTAGCAGAAAGCAATCACAATTCCTGCGGCAATGATTCGCGAGCTGACCGAGCTGTTCGAGACGACCTTGGTTTCCTCAACAGGCATGGGCGCTACGATATCACAGCTGCCGCCGCGCCAGGCACGCGCGAGCGGGCGAGTAGTCGCGATGGTAACGCTTTCGACTGGACCCGCCATGCGCTCGCGCGCCGTGAACTTTCTCGATGCTAGAATCGGCTGCACGCGCCCAAGTGGCACGCGCTTCCACCTACATGGCAAAACAACTTTTTGGCACCGACGGCATTCGCGGAGTTCCGGGCACTTATCCGCTCGATGACCAGACTCTTGAACGCGTGGGCTTTGCGCTCGGACAGTACTTGTCGGCGCACGGGCTGAACAACGGCACTCCGGCGCGAGTCTTGATCGGACGGGATACGCGCGAATCCGGCCCGCACATTGCCGCGCAGATTGCGCTCGGGCTGGGCGCCTCGGGCGCCGAGGCCGTTCCGGCCGGGGTGCTGACCACCCCGGGAGTGGCCTGGCTGGTAAGTCGCGAGGGGTTTTCTGCCGGCGTGGTGATTTCCGCTTCCCATAACCCGTATCAGGACAACGGCGTGAAACTGATCTCCGCATCGGGCATGAAATTTCCCGATGCGGTCGAGGCTGAAATCGAAAGCGTGATTCTTTCGTCGGAGTCGGCTGCAACTAGGGGACACGGCACGGTCAACCGAGCCGAAATCGATCACAGGGGCGACGAAAAGCTGCACCAGGATTACCTCGCGGGGCTGCGCGAGGCTGTGCTGCCCGGCGCAAAGCTTGCGGGGATGAAGGTCGTGCTTGACTGCGCCAACGGCGCAGCAAGTGAGCTCGGGCCGCAGCTTTTTCGGTCCTTGGGCGCGAAGGTTGTAGCCATCCACAACGTCCCGGACGGGCGAAACATCAACAAGGAGTGCGGTTCCCTTCATCCGGAAGGCATGCAGAAGGCCGTTCTGGAAGCAGGTGCGGCGCTCGGCGTTGCGTTTGACGGCGATGCGGACCGCGCGATTTTTGCGACAGCCTCGGGCGTGCTCGTGAATGGCGACGGAGTCCTTCTGGCCGCCGGGCGCTACCTGAAATCCAGTGGCAAGCTGAGAGGCAGCGCGATTGTGGGCACGACGATGGCGAATCTGGGTCTGGAACGCGCTCTTGAGAGCTCCGGGCTGAAATTGACGCGCACGGACGTGGGCGACCGCTACGTTCTGGAGGAAATGCAGCGCGACGGAGCGAACCTGGGCGGCGAGCAGTCCGGGCACATCCTGTTTCTTGACGATGCCACGACCGGCGATGGAATGCTGACCGCGGTGAAGATGGCTTCACTGGTTTCAATTGCCGGGCCGCTTGATTCGCTGGTGGCCGATTTGAAAATTTTTCCGCAGAAAATCGTGAACGTGCCCGTGCGGTCAAAGCCGGCACTTGCCTCGCTGCCCGAGGTGATTCGCGAACTGAAGGAAGCCGAAAGCGTACTGGGAAGATCGGGGCGCGTCGTGCTGCGCTATTCAGGCACCGAGGCGCTGGCACGCGTGATGGTTGAAGCCGAACGCGAACAGGACGTCCTGCGATGGACCGACAGGCTGGCCTCGGCACTGCGCTCGGCTATCGGTGCTTGAACTGGAGCCGTACGCTTCACTGCAATTCTTGCAGATGCCCGACGCCGCATCCGAGGTGATAGCCCCGGATTATCACCACAATAGCAAAAATCGATTCTTCCAAAGAATGTAGAAATCCGTGCAGCAACTTTTCATAAACTGGATTCATTATACAGCGCTACGCGAACATCCAATCCGTCGGTAGTTTAACCCATTTCCGGACAATAAGATAACCATCATCGGAAATGCAAGGGAGGGTGGCATTGCGCGTGCACATTATCCGTCCGGCTGTCTCTTATCCCGGGGTGGGCCGGTTTCGCCGCGCCGAAACCGGAATCTTGGGGATGGAGCAAACGGGGGCCCGGGTGGGCCCCCCTTTTTTTGTTCGCAGCGATCCTGCCTCACACCAGACGTTCAGAAACTCAAAAGGCGCCCGCCGAGGCGAGCGCCCTTTGACCTACCTGCCGATTTCAGCGTGTTGCTAGCTGCAGCCCGAGGTTGATCCGCAGTTGGCGCACTTATAGCAGCTCCCGTTGGGCGTCATGAGCATGCCGCATTCCGAGCAGTAGGGAGCGTCTTCGGCTGCGGCGCGTGGTCGCGTGGTGGTCTCGGATTCCGCGGTCTTGGAAGCAGCCGGCGCGTGAGCCGCCGCAGCCTCAGGAGTCGAGGCCACCACGGCTATCGCCGCAGGTTCGGCCTGTTCCAGTGGAGCGTCGTTATCGAAATAGTCCGTCGAGATAAACTTCGCGCCAAGCCAGCGCCCGATGTAATCCACAACCGATTTCGCATACCGGATTTTGGGATTGCCGGTGTAGCCGGAAGGTTCGAAGCGCGAGTTGACAAACTTGTCCACCAGAGCGCGCAGGGGAACGCCGTACTGAAGTGAAATCGAAACCGACAACGCAAAAGCATCCATGATGCCGGAAAGCGTGGAGCCTTCCTTGGCCATCTTGATGAAGATTTCTCCCGGCTGGCCGTCGGCGTACATGCCCACGGTGATGTAGCCCTCGTGGCCGCCCACGGAGAATTTATGCGTGATCGAGTTACGTTCCGACGGCAGCTTCCGGCGCTTGGTACCGGGGAATAGATCCTGCTGTTGCGGTGCCCGGGCTTCGGCCGGCACAACTGCCGGTGCCGTAGCTGGTGCAACTTGAGCGACGGGGGGAACTGCGGCAGCTTTCTCGTCCTCTTTCTTGCCGGCGGCCGACAGAGGCTGAGAGCGCTTGGAATTGTCGCGATAGATGGCCACGGCTTTCAGCCCGAACTTCCAGGACTCGATGTAGGCCTCGACAATGTCTTCAACCGTGGATTCCTCCGGCATGTTGATCGTCTTGCTGATGGCGCCGGAAAGGAATGGCTGCGCCGCTGCCATCATGCGCAGGTGGCCGCGCCAGGCGATCGAACGGCCGCCGCCCATCGGCGACAGCGAGCAGTCGAATACCGGGAGGTGTTCCGGCTTCAGACCCGGCGCACCTTCGATTTTGGCCTGGGCGTCAATGTAATCCACGATCTGGGCAACATCCTCAGGTGCGTAGCCGAGCCTCATCAGCGCCTGGGGAACGGTATTGTTCACGATCTTAATGACGCCGCCGCCGACCAGCCGCTTCTGCTTGACCAGCGCGAGATCGGGCTCGATGCCGGTGGTGTCGCAATCCATCATGAATCCGATGGTGCCGGTGGGGGCCAGGACAGAAACTTGCGAATTCCTGTAGCCAGATTTTTCTCCCTGTTCAAGCGCCGCATCCCAGGATTGCTGCGCGGCGTGCAACAGCGAGGGCTGCACGTGTTCTTCCTTGATCGGCCGAAGCGAATCGCGATGCATGCGGATCACATCGAGCATCGCCTCGCGGTTGCGCGGATAACCGCCAAACGGCCCCATGCGCTCGGCAATGCGCGCCGATTGCGCGTAGGACTCACCGGTCATTAGCGCCGTGATCGCTCCGCAGAAATCGCGGCCGGCATCGGAGTCATAGGGCAGCGCAAGGGACATCAGCAGGGCGCCGAGGTTGGCGTAGCCGATCCCCAGCGGGCGATAGTCGTGTGAATTGCGTCCGATTTTTTCCGTCGGATAGCTGGCATTGTCGACCAGAATCTCCTGGGCGGTGATGGTGATGTCCACGGCGTGGCGGAATCCCTCGCTGTCGAACTGGCCGTTGGGCCCCAGGAATTTCAGAAGATTGAGTGAAGCAAGGTTGCAGGCCGTGTCATCCAGAAACATGTATTCCGAGCACGGATTCGAGGCGTTGATGCGGTCCGTGGCCTTGCACGTGTGCCAGCGGTTGACCGTCGTATCGTACTGCATGCCCGGATCGCCGCATTGCCAGGCGGATTCGGACATCTTCTTCAACAATTCCTTGGCGCGATACCGATCCGCCGGCTCTCCGTCATTGACGTTGCGCGTCCACCAGTCGCGATCCTCTTCGGCTGCGCGCATGAAGTCATCGGTGACGCGGATCGAATGATTCGCGTTTTGAAAGAAAACCGAGCTGTAGGCCTCGCCGTCAATCGAGGAGTTGTAGCCCTGCTCGATCAGAACGTGCGCCTTGCGCTCTTCCTTTGTCTTGCTCTCGATAAACTCCATGATGTCCGGGTGATCCACGTTGAGGATCACCATCTTGGCGGCCCGGCGAGTCTTCCCGCCGCTCTTGATCACGCCAGCAAAGGCATCGAATCCCTTCATGAAACTGACCGGCCCGGAGGCGATCCCGCCCCCTGAAAGCGATTCGCGGCTGCCGCGCAGAGAAGAGAAATTCGTTCCCGTTCCGGAACCCCACTTAAAAAGCATCCCCTCGGTCTTGGCCAGGTTCATGATCGAGTCCATGTTGTCCTGGACGGAGTTGATGAAGCACGCCGAGCACTGCGGCCTGGCCTGGACGCCGACGTTGAACCACACCGGAGAATTGAATGCCATCTTCTGCTCGACCAGCAGGTGGGTCAGCTCATCGTGAAACGCGTGTTTGGATTCGGCGCTGGCGAAATAGCCGCCTTCGGTGCCCCATCGGACAATGGTGTCGGCCACCCGGCTGATCAGCTGCCGGACCGATGTCTCGCGCTCCGGAGAGTTCGGCTTTCCGTGGAAGTATTTCGAGGTGACGATGTTGGTCGCCGTCTGCGACCAGGACTTGGGTACTTCGACGTTTTCCTGGCGGAAAATGACCTGGCCTTTGTCATTGCCGATCAACGCTGTGCGGCGCTCCCATTCGACCGCGTCAAAGGGATGCACCTTCCCGTCGGTGAACCTGCGTGGAAATTCCAGCCCGGTTGAGCGCCGAGCGGTCTGTTCCGTTTGGAGATTTGAATTCAGGGCCATCCGTGTTTCTGCCATCGTCTGCCTCCGCGCCGGCAGTCGTTCCGCCGAACAGTATGCTCCGGGCGCCAGCGGGAGGGTCGCTTGATCCATTATACTCCCGACCGGGCCCTAGTTTTTTTGCGTGTATCAGCGATACACGGGAATGATGGGAACTTGGCCAGTAAAGCGGGCCGCTTCGACCCCTGAAATAAATTCGCCCAAAACCGAAAAACGAGAAAAGCGCAGCTAAGCCGCGCAAAATGCTGAGGCGCGGTCAGGGGTAAGGCGCATCCCTCAGTCTATTCGGTTGAACCCGGTCTGGCTTATCGCGAGGAGGCCGCCGGCGCTGCAGCAGACGACCAGGTCACGTTTTTATTGCCGAGTCTGGGAGCGAAGTATCGTGGGTTGTGGAAAACTTGTCAAGAGGAAAACCGCGAGCGACCACAAAATATCTGGTTGCGCGTGTCGAAGTCGTCTACTGGTAGTGGTGTGACCGCCGAACTTCCACTACGGTCGAAGGTACCGACCATGTGCCGTTCAAAGCACATACAAAATTGACAGCAGCGCATCGCGGGGAAAAAAATGAATAATGAATGCCATGAGTACGCCTGCGATTGAAATCGAAGGACTCACCATGGATTTTCCCGTCGGCTTCTGGCGCAAGCGTATGCGCCGGTCGCTCGACAACCTTACGTTCCAGGTAGATGAGGGAGAAGTGTTTGGTTTCCTGGGACCGAACGGCGCCGGAAAGACCACCACGATGAAGCTGCTGATGGGTCTGATCTTTCCAACCAGCGGAACGGCGCGTGTTCGCGGGCGCTCGATTCAGGACGTCGCGATGCACCGCGAGATCGGCTATCTTCCCGAGCAGCCTTATTTCTACGACTATCTGACCGCGCGCGAACTGCTCGATTACTACGCGCGTTTTTCAGATTACAGCGCCCCAGAACGCCGCGAGCGCGTCGGGAAATTTCTCGCGCGCGTCGGGCTTGCAGCCGCTGCCGATGTGCAACTCCGGAAATTCTCCAAAGGAATGCTGCAACGCGTGGGAATCGCGCAGGCCATCCTGCACGATCCACCGGTTGTGATTCTGGACGAACCGATGTCTGGTCTGGACCCGGTGGGGCGCCGCGAAGTGCGTGACATCATTCAAGCGCTGAAGGAACAGGGCCGAACCGTTTTTTTCTCAACGCACATCCTGTCGGACGCGGAAATGCTTTGCGACCGCGTCGCAGTGCTGGCAGGCGGGAAGCTGCAGGGAGTCGGCGCGCCGGGAGCCGTTGTCGGGATCCAGGCGCCTGCGATGGAAATCCTGTTCGAGGCGCGCGAAGGACTCGCGTTGCCGGCCGGCCTTGCCGAGCATGCCACGCGAATCGGAGGGCGCTGCCGCGTGGAAGTACCTGAACAAGATCTCTACGGCGCGCTCGAACAGTTGCGAGGCGTCCAGGCACGGATCCTGTCGGTTTCGCCGGTGCACCCGACGCTTGAGGAATATTTTTTCCGTCTGGTCGGCGGCCCGGCAGCGTCTCGGGGCCTGGAGGAGATTTCGCGATGAGCGCGACGGTGACACCGGTGGCCATCAATACGTTCCGCGAAGCGGTGCGCGATCGCGTGCTCTACAACCTTGTGCTGTTCGCGCTGATCATGATCGGCGCGGCGATCCTGGTCGGCGAGATTTCGATCGGGATCGAGCGGCTGGTGATCATCAACTTGGGGCTTACGGCAATCTCGATTTTCGGGCTGGTCATGGCGATCTTCATCGGCGTCGGACTCGTCTACAAGGAGATCGAAAAACGGACGCTGTATAGCCTGCTTTCAAAACCCATCCGCCGCTGGGAATTTCTAGTGGGCAAATATGTGGGCTTGCTCGTCACGCTCGCGGCGAACACCGCGTTCATGACCCTGGGCCTGGCCGCCGCGCTGTTCTACGTAGGACGGCGCTTCGAGCGCTCCGACCTATCCATCCTGGGTGCAATCTATTTCATCCTGCTCGAGTTAGCGCTGGTGACCGCACTGGCGCTGTTTTTTTCCTGCTTTTCGAGCCCCATGCTTTCGACCCTGTATACGCTTGCGATCTACATTGCCGGCGTATTTGCGAACGAACTTCGCACCATCGGCGACTTCACCCAGAATCCTGCGCTGCTGGTCCTCACGCGCACCCTGTATTACCTGCTCCCGAACTTTCACAATTTCAATGCAATTGCCACGGCGGCGCACGGGGACGCGATTCCCTTCTCGCTGCTGTGGCAGAACACGTTGTATGCCGCGCTATACGTTGCACTGCTCCTGCTCGCGGCCGCGGCGGTGTTTTCCCGCCGCAACCTGAAATGAGCCATCCCGGCCAAACCCGCCTGTTGTGGATCGCTGCGATCGGCGTCCCGCTGCTGTTTGTCGCGATTGCGACCTTGCAAAGGAAGATGGACGACACAACCCTGGCGCACACCTCAGACGACGAGGAACTCATGCTGACTTCCGGATCTGCGGTCCGGAATATAAGCCTCGGCTACGATTCACTGGTCGCGGACATTTACTGGACGCGCTCGGTGCAGTATTACGGCAGCCGGGCCGGAGTGCCGGAAGCGAAGTTCGACCTGTTGTGGCCGCTGCTGGATATCACGACGGCGCTGGATTCAAAACTGACCATCGCTTACCGCTTCGGCGCCATCTTCCTTTCCGAACCGCCTCCGGCCGGTGCAGGACGACCGGACCTGGCAATCGAACTGGTAAAGCGCGGGATCGCCGCCAATCCCGATAACTGGTATCTCAACGGTGATCTCGGGTTCCTCTATTACTGGCGGATTGGCGACTATCCCAGCGCAGCCGCGGCCTACCTGCAGGGGAGCAAGAAGCCGAATGCGCCCCCGTGGCTCGGGATGATGGCCGCACGCATACTGGAAAAAGGCGGGTCGCTTGAGACGTCGCGCATGATCTGGTCGCAAATATACGAATCCGCGCAAGACAAGACCGTTCGCGAAAAAGCGAAAGAGATGTTGCTCGGACTTCGCGCGCAGGAAGATGAGCAACAGCTTGACGGGATCGCCGAGATATACAAGAAACGTTTCGGACACTTTCCAGCGTCGGCCAGCGACCTGCAGGACGCCGGACTTGTGCGCGGCGTCCCGGCCGATCCCGCAGGCTACCCCTATGTCTTCGGCAGCAACGGAGAATCAAGCCTCGATCCGCGAAGCCCGGTTGTCATTCCCCCGAAAATCAATCCTGCTCCCGCAGCATCCAAATAGCTGGGCGAGACGATACAATACATAAAGTCTGGCAACCGGCGGCAGGCGGTGAGAATCCCACGAAGGGAAATCATGAGGATTTCCAAACGCTCCCCATTGTTGATTCTGATCGGCGCGTTCGCTCTGGCGGGGCCGGTCGCGGCGGCCGCACCGCAGAGTGCCGCGCCTCCGCGGCCACAGCCGCAATCCGGTCCTTCGGCGGATTCGCAGCCATTGTCGGACGAAGAACTCCGCGTCCGCACGCAGAAGCTGCTGGCGAATCAGCACCGGGACGACGACGCGCTCGAGCTCTATGACCGGATCGAGCGGCATACGGACCGCACCAGCGGCGCAAGCCCGCGAACGATTGATGACAAGACCTATCGCGTCGTGCCCACGGGCATGGGCAATACCAAGATCCTGCTCCGCGAAGAGGGAAAACCTCTGGATGCTTCCGCCTACACGATCCAGCTGCAAACCTTGGAATCTGTGCTCCAAACAATGGCGAATCCTGACGACCCCAAGGCAAAGGCAGCCGACGCCAAATTCCAGAAGCGCATGCACGAGCGAGCGCAGTTTGTCGACGCCGCAAGCGAGGCCTACACCGCCAAATGGGTGGGGCGCGAAACATGGAGTGGTCGAGAGTGCGATGTGATTGCGCTCGATCCGAACCCAAGATTCCAGCCCCGCTCGATGTTCCAAGATGCCTTCGCGCACACGACAGCAAAACTCTGGGTCGATCGCCAGAGCATTCAGATCGTTCATGCAGAAGCCCACGTGACCAGCGACATATCCTTTGGCGGGGGCATTCTGGGAAAGCTCTATCGCGGCAGTGTCGTCTCCATGGATCAAGCCGAGGTCGCGCCCGGTGTCTGGCTGCCGACGCACTACCAGTACGATTTCGCCGGCCGGAAATTTCTGTTTTCATTCGACCAGCACCAGATCATCGAGGTAAGCCGTTACCGCCGCATAGGCCCCCCAAGCCAAGCCCTGCAGATCGTGCAAAACGAGTTGTCGAGTGGGAAAACCTTCAGCGAAGATCCGTAACTCCCGCCTGCGTTCGGGTGTTCAATAGAAGTAGATCAACTGCCCCGATCCAAGGAGGGTTTATGTGCCACCGGCCCCTTGTTTACCTAGCTGTAGTGCTGCTGGCGGCGGGCGCACCCGCTTTCGCGTGCGCGCAAAACAGTTCGTCCCCTGCGGCCGCTCCGGCTGCGAGTGAGCCCGCCTCGACCGCGGGCGCTTCGCCCGCGCCAGCACCGCCTGCCGGAAAAAAGGTCTGGACCAATGAGGACGTAGGCGACCTGCGGAGCGACTCCGTGATCTCAACGGTGGGCTCGTCCAACCCGAAACCCGGCGCCAAGCCCGCGCCGGCTTCAAAAAACAACGACGCAAAGTCCTACCAGGCCCAGATCGCCAGGCTCGAAGCACAGATTCCGCCGCTGGACAGCCAGATCGCCGAGCTACAGGATGCGATCGACGGAAAGCCCACCGGTGATGCGAAGACATCGCAACGGCCGCGCGGAGTGAAGGCCGACGATTGGTCCGTGGAAAAGCAGGAACTGGAGGCGAAACGCGACAGCATTGTGGAGCAGATCAACGCGCTCCGCGACCAGGCTCGCCATCGCGGCGTCCCGGCGAATGCGCTGCCCTAGCGCGGCGCTGGTGTCAGTTACCGGGCAGCTGCGGCCACCTCTTTTTCAATGGGCGCGCCGATCAGGTTGCCCCACTCGGTCCACGATCCGTCGTAGTTCCTGACGTTGTTGTAGCCGAGCAAATATTTCAGCACGAACCAGGTGTGGGAGCTGCGCTCACCGATGCGGCAATAGGCGATTACTTCGCCTGAACCGTTCACGCCCTTTCCCTCGTAGAGCTGCTTCAGCTGGTCGGCGGACTTGAACGTGCCGTCTTCGTTCGCCGCCTGCGCCCAGGGAATATTCGCGGCCGTGGGAATGTGCCCGGCACGCTGAGCGGTTTCGTTCATGCCCGGCGGAGCGATAATTTTTCCGGTAAATTCATCCACCGAGCGCACGTCGACCAGCTGTCCCCGGCCCGCCTTCTCAATCACCGCGAAGATGTTTTCCTTGCGAGCGCGCAGGGATTCATCCGGCCCAGTCGCCCGATAAGTCGCGGGTGCGACCTTCGCGGCATCGGTTGTGAGCGGACGCTTCTCTTCCAGCCACTTCTTGCGCCCGCCGTTCATCAGGCGCACATCCTTGTGCCCGTAGTATTTCAGTTGCCACAGAGCGTAAGCGGCAAACCAGTTGTTGTTGTCGCCATACAGGATGATCGTCGTGTCGTTTGAGATTCCCGACTGGCCAAGCAACAGCTCAAGCGCCTGCTTGGTGATCAGATCGCGGCGAATGTTGTCCTGCAGTTGTGTCTGCCAGTTCCATCCCACAGCTCCTGTGATGTGGCCCTGATCGTAACCGGAGGTATCCACGTCCACTTCCACGAGCCGGATTTTCGGATCGCTCAGGTGGTCGGCCACCCACTGGGTTGAGACCAGCACTTCGGGATGCGCGTAATCAGCCATGTAAGATCCTCCTTCAAGGATTTCGCTCGGTCCTGTGAACTCGTATTTTCGCCGTGCAACAAAAAACCCACCTACCAGATTCCATCTGGCGGTGGGTTCAAGAAATCTTGAGCTGTAAACAGCTTCCTAGATGACTTGGGTTCCCGTGCCAGAGGACACACCTCTGCGACAGGGGCAACAACAGCCTTGCGCCGACTTCTGCTTCCAGATCATCCTTTGCAGGATACACCGTCCTTGACCGGAATCGCAATGGCGCGGGCGGGTGGTTACTTTTGCTTCGCGACTTTCCATTCCCTAAGCGAAGCTTCCATCGGTCTTTCCATGCGTTCCGGATGCTCGAGAAAACCTTGTCCGGTCGCGGACTGCCCGTAGTACAGCACCTCGCCGCTCTGCGAATCCACGATGGCTAGGTTCACCACGACATAGTCGGTTTCGTTCACGCCGGCAATCGCCCCGAGAACCTTCTTGCCGCCAGTGTTCACGACGCCCCAGGCCCGCACGAAGACCAGTGCATCGGCAGCCGCACCGGGGTTGAAGTTGGCGACTTCATCGCCCAGGGTGAACCGGCCGTTGCGGACGTCCTTGGGTTTTTCACTCATGTGCTTGTAGAGCGCGTCGAAGCGATCTTGAAGATCCGCGACCGCAAATTTGAGGTCCTGGTTCTTTTCAAGCGCCTCGGGCGCGAATACGTTGCTCAGAACCGAGCAGCCCTTTTGCCCGACCGCTTGGGCGACAATCACCGGCAGGGCCGCCTCGAGCATTCCCGATTCCGCGATCAGGGTTTCGTTGCCCTTCATCCCGGATTTCGTCACCGTCGCCCGCGGCGGAAGAACCAGCACCTTGTGCAGCACGATCTTTCCGCTCTTAAGATCCGGGTGAACGTACTGCGCCTGCGAATTCAAGAAGCTGCCAGCGATCATCAAAAGGACAAATCCCGCTCGGGCGAGACGCTCTTTCATACCGGCCCCTGTCCTTTCACTCCCCAGACTCGTTCCCGCACCGCCGTCGCTATTCACGGTTTCACAGAAGGCATGACACCCGACGCGCCCTGCTTTTCGGCAGCTTCCAGACGGCGGAGAATCTGCGCCTGATCCAGAGCATTCGGCGAGAGCCCCAGGTATTTTCGAAATTCCTGGGCGCATTGCGGAGCCAAGCGCTGCTTCTCGTAGAGAAAACCCAGTCCCCTGTGCGCGGCGGCGTCTCCCGGGTCGAGTTCCAGCGCCTTCCAGTACGCTTGCTCGGATTGCTTCTGACTGGAGTCGAGGGCGGTCTTGCCGGTCGGGGTAGCCAATAGTGCGCTTTCGTATTCCTCGTCGGTGAGCTTGGTGGTCATTTTGCGAGCATCTTTTTTCCCCTTTGCCGACAGCTCCTCAGGACTTGGGTCGGGCGTGCGCGGCCCGAGAGCGCGAAATGCGTCTCCCAGGGCACGAAAGTCTTCCGACGATCTCGGGTTCTGCCTCGTCAGCCGCTCGGCCACGGCGACGGCGGTCCGCTCCCGGCCGGCGCGTATGTCCAGGGCAACGTTGTCGCGCGACACTTTCTCGGTTGCCTCGACGTACCGCTCCTGCTCGACCATGGGGTGCCGCGTGTGCACTTTCGTCTGGTGGATCGCCTCGCTGATGTAGTCGACGCGATCCTCCAGTTTCGGGTGATCCTGATAGAAAACACGGGAGAGCTCGATCTCATGGCTTGATTCAAGCAGCTTGAGAGCGTTGATCATTTCTTCGGTTGAGTAGTCGGCCTGGTTGACCGCTGCCACGGCGCGAATGTCTGCCTCTTTTTCCAGTTCCCTGCTGTAGCCGTAGATCGTGGTTTCGACGATCGCCGGAGCGACGGTTCCCATCAGGACGGCGGCGGCCCCGCCGAGTCCGCCCGCCTCGCCCCCGGCACCGCCGACGCCGGCGAAAATATTTGCCGCGACCGATCGCTTTCGATAACTTCGGTTTTCCAAATAGGGATGCCGGTTCAGGACATGTGTCTGTTCATGAGCAATGACGCTCGCCAGCTGCGCTTCGTTTTCCAGCAGCGCCAGTAAACCGGTGTTGACGTAGATGGAGCCGTTGGCCAGCGCGAACGCGTTCGGGATCGGGTCGCGCAGCACCTGAAACTTCCAGATGACATGTTCGGGATCCGGACCTGGGGGCAGCAGGTCGTCTCCGAGCGCTGTGACGTACTCGCTCAGAGCGGGATCGGTGTACACCATACCTTTGTCGTTCATGTAATGGTCCAGCTGGTTTGATTTCTCCAGTAGGTCGAGGTCCACATCGGTGAATTTGAAGGCCGGCGGCGGGGAAACCGGCGGCTGCTGAGCTCGGTCGCCGGTGACGGAAACCAGAACCAGAGCAAGTCCCAGAGCGGCCCAGCAGAGATGCAAGCCCGGAGTGCATTCCGTGGGAGAGACCATGCAATCAGAATGCTAAGTTAGCCTGCGAACGCAGTCAATTCCGAAGGGCTGTTCACGGCAAGGGCTGAAGCGAACCGTCGGAAGCAGCCTCAAGTTCAATGCGAAGCAGCCAGTCGAAATGGAATCTTTCGCCAGCGAGCCATTTTTCCAGTTCTTCGCGTCCAGCGGCTTCAAATTCAGCGAGCATTTTTCCATCCTGCATGTTGAACACGACGCGCCGCGCAGTCACCGGCTTGGCACCCAACAGACGCCTGGAAAGTTCCTCTGCACCCTGTCGCGTCAAACAGGCCAGCGTGTGTTGCGAAATGTATCGAGGCATACGGTCTCCTGATCGGCCGGGCTATCTGGCCGCGAGCGCACGCAAAGGGAATACATGGCTCGAGCGGAAATTGCAAATCCACAAGGCAAACCGGCGCAGGCAGGCGAACTGAACCACAGGACAGGTGACGATTCTGAAAATCTACACCCGAAAACGGAGGTGACCCTCGGTGCGAGGACTAGAATGGAATTGCGAGGTGCCCCACGCATGAAGACATACAACCGATGCGCCTGTTTCTGGATGCTGGCCCTGGCATTGGGAATGGCCGCGACTGCGCGCGCGGGCGGACCGATTGGAGAACTTCAGGGAACAGTGCTTGATTCAAAAGGTATGCCCGTGGCTGACGCAACCGTTACCCTGCAAACCTCGGACGGAAATCATCCGCACGCGACGCACACCGACTCAAGTGGGCATTTCAAATTCACGCGCTTTGAAACCGGGCAGTACGATCTGCGGGCCTACTCAAAAGGTATGTTCTCGGACTGGACCAAACGAGTCTCCATCCACTCAAAGAAAACAACCGAAGTGACCCTGCGCATGCCTCCCCCGGCGGATGACTCGCTGACCGTGACCCAGTAGTCCGGCGTTCCTGGCGGGTACTAATACCCCAGTACCGCAAAAATGGTGACCGACGGGCCATGGGTTTATTTAGGGGCAATGAGCGAACATGTCATTGCGGGTTGGGAGCTGCGTTGCGGGGACGACGGTTCCGAATGGAGCCGTAGCACGCTGACCAACCCGTCGAAACCCTCCTGCCGACGTACCCCTTCCAGACCCCCGTTTGCAGGACGGGTTTGTGCCCGGCGGCACCCGGCGGTTCTATTTGAAGGTAGCGGTGGCGGTGTTGTTTTGAATCGCTGCAAAAGAGCATGTTCCGGCCGTGTCCAATGTGCCGGTTGTCTCTGTCGCAGTGCAATTCGTGTTCAGCACGCTTCCCGCCCATGATACGAAGACCGAGTTGGTCGTGGTGTTCGGCGTGGCGGTGAGCGTAACGGAACTGCCGCTGAGATAACGGGCCGTGCAGGTTCCCGATTGCAACGGGGGCGCGCCGTTGGTTCCCGCCGTCTCAACGCAGTTGATCTGCCCCGTCGAATCGGTCACCGTCCCGGATCCCGTCCCGTTTGTTCCCTGCACCGTCACCGTCAGGTTGAACGTTATCGTCGCACTTGTCAGAAAGATATCGGCGACTCCATTGGAGTCGTTCGCGACCAGGTTGTTGGCAAACGAAATGAAACTGACCATGTTCCCGTCGCCGCTGATCGACGGCGCTACGCTGTCGCCATCGGCCGGGGGGCCCGACGTGCCGGCCGGCTTGCTCGCCAGAATTGTAAAGGTCACACAGCCCGTTGTCGTGGTGGTGACAATCACCGAAAGATTCAGGCACGGGTTCCGGACGAAAATATTCTCGATGCCGTTTTCAACCGTGCCGTTCAAATTGGAGGCCTGGGAAGCGAAGGCCACGGCCTCGCCGGTCGTGCAAATCGTGGTCGTCAGCGTGTCGCACTTGCTGATGCTGGGCGCTTCACTGAAGCCGTTGGCTGGAGTCACGCCGTCCGGCGTTGACAGGATCAACGTGGTCGCCGTGCAGGTCGGCGGGGTAGTGACCTCGACTCCGGTGCAGGTGTCTCGCAGATACACCTGCTGAGTCGGGCCGACACCCGGGATCAGGTTCTGCGCCGTGGAAGCGAACCCGATGAAACGCCCTTCCTCTGAAATCGTAGGTTCCAAGCTGACCCCGTTGGCCGGCGTGACGCCGTCTGGCGTGGAAACAAGGCTGGTGACCGGACCGCAGGTATTGCCGTCGACGCCGATGGTCGTAACGCAGGTAGAGCGTTCGAAGATTTCACTCAAGCCGTCCGGATTCGACCCGGTCACAAGGTTCGAGGCCGATGAGACGAAGGCAACGAAAAGGCCGTCTTGTGCGATCCCGGGATCCGAGCTGGGACCGTTTCCGGCCGCAGTGCCGTCCGGCGATGCCGAAACCAGATACGTGAGCGGGGAACAGCCGCCGAGTGCGACCGGCGGCACGACGGTGCAAGTATCCCGGATAAAGACTTGCGGCGTAACTCCGTCAAATCCGCCGGCAGGCGGATTGGTGACAAGGTTTGTCGCCAGCGACACGAACGCAACATAGCGTCCATCGGAACTGATCGCTGGATTGTAGCTCTCGCCGTTGCCTGGGCTCACGCCATCGGCGGAGATGGAAACCAGGGCTGCCGAGTTGCTGCCGGTTGAGCCGGCCGAGGCGCTTGTGCAGCCCGTTATGGCGGTGCAGGGCAGCTGCCAGTACACCTGGCGCGTAATTCCGGGCACGACTGCGTAGTCCACCAGATTGCTGGCCGTCGAAGTGTAGGCAACGTGCGTGCCCGAGTTATCGACGGTCGGCTCCGAACTCGCTCCGTTGGCTACCGCCCCGTTGGGCGCCACACTCACCAAAGTCGTTTTGGGAATGCAACTCGATGCGCCTCCGGCGACGACCGTACCGCTGAAGCAGGTGTCCCGTAGAAAAATGCCGCTCGAGGTAATTACCGGGGTAACCACGAGGTTGGTCGAAGTGGATGCGAAAACCACAAACTCACCCGTCTGGCTGAGGGATGGTCCGGCAGTCGTAAGCGTGGGGGTTCCACCCGTGCAGGTTGGGCCGCAGATTCCGGCGTTGGCCTGCGAGCCATCGGGGGCGAGATCGACGATCAGGGGCGGACCATTCAGCTCCGTGGCATTTACCGCGAAGGTCACAACGTTGGAAGTGCCTCCGCCGGTTCCACCGTCCGCCGGGTTGACGACCGCTACCTGCACGACTCCGGCGGTCGAGAAGTCCCCGGCGTTTAGCGAAGCCTGGAGCGAGCCTGAATTTGTAAAAGTCGTCGGGCGCGGAGCGCCGTTCACGGTGATTACAGAATCGGGCACGAAGCTTGACCCGCTCACCCCGAGTAGCCCAGCCGGGCTTCCCGCCAGTATGGACGTCGGCGCCAGTGTCGCGATCACCGGTAGCGGGTTCCGGATCGACAAGGGAAAGGTAGCCGAGCTGCCTCCGCCAGGCGGCGGATTCACGACGGCAATCTCAAGTGTGCCCGCCGCTGATACATCGCTTGAAAGAACGTCCGCCTGTAAAAGAGTTGTGCCTTCAAAAACCGTTGAGCGAATGTTGCCGTTCACTGTAACGGTGGACTGCGACACAAAGTTCTTGCCCGACACGTCCAGTTCGAACGTATTGCTCCCGGTTGAGACTGCCGTGGGCGACAGCGACGTGATCACCGGCACGTTGCTCGAGACTGAGTCGATCGTAAATGTGAGAGTCGTGGTGGTTCCGCCGCCGGGCGGCTCGGTTTCGACTGCGACCGTTGCCGTGCCGGCGTTCTGGATGTCGCTTGCAAAGATCTCCGCGGTCAGTTCCCGGGTAGTGTCAAACAGCGTGGTACGTGCCTGCCCGTTCCACAGCACAATCGATTGGGGCGTGAAGTTGTCGCCCTCGACCTCCATCCTGAAGGCCGGCTGGCCCGCCGGGATGTCCGATGGAACCAGTGCGGAGATGCTGGGCGTGGGGAATTTGATCTGCTCCTGGCAGCAGGAAAGCAGCACCGCCAGCGCACAAACCAGCGATCCGAAAAAGAGACGAGTTATGCCCCGCAAGCTTCTGGCTCCTGAGTCCGCAGGTCGAATCCGGCGGCTAAACGTAATCGTAGAGACTACTAGAGATGGCTGCAACGGGCAATTGGGATGCCTGCGCCTCGGCGCGCCCAAATTGGGACCGAGGCGCTCCGCGGCGAAGGCAACCGCTCCGGGCAGCTCGAGAGTTGACTTGCCCGCGAACGTGGAAAACTGATCGCGGCGTACCCAAACGACCCGCCTTCATTCTGCCCCAGGACTACAGCATCGCGTAATAGGTGAAGATCGTATTGTCGGGATTTGCATGGCGCTTGCCGGTGCCCACGATCACCGTGCGGGTGAGCCAATCGTGCGGTCCAACCGGGGTGTCGAATACCGGCGTGAGGCGGAAGTAAAATTCGCGGTCACCGCCCCAGCTCGGATCGTTCCGGTCAATCGGTTTGTTATCGGCCGCGTAGAGATAACCGGTGTTGTTGATGTAGATCATCGCGCCGTCGGAAGCCTGCAGCATGTAGTGGGCGTTGAGCCGGCCGTTGGCTGCGAAGTCCGCGCCACTGTGGGGCACGACGCGGCCTTGCAGGCGCGGCCCTTCGATGACGCCAGAAACCGCCGGCACATAGGCGCGCCGCCCGGTCGGCGTCTGGAAGGAAACGCGTTCGCTGAAATCGATGCGAATCTGAAACACGTACTCAAGCTTGATGGGAACGATTTCCCCCAGTGATTTCACTGCGGCGTCTGCCGCCGGTGGCGCTGCATTCTGACCGGCGGCAAGCGCCGGGTCGGGAAGCAGTCCTAGCAGGCTTTGCGCGACCAGCGCGCTGCCGCCCACGACCGAGCCTTTCAGCAGTGAGCGCCGGTCGATGGCCGCATCCGGCCGCTTGTTCGCAACAGTGCGGGGTGTGGTTCCGTTGGGGCGAGCATTTTTCATGTACGTAACACCTCCAGGGAAACGAAGAAGCGCATCTGAGTCGATCCCGGGCGAATGTGAGACGGCCGAATCCTCGCGTACAATTTCAATCGCTAGTTCACACACTCAAAGCTGCCGGCATCCTCCGGATTGCCCTGGCCCTTGTACTGCGCGTGCTTCGGATATGCGCAGAGCGGACGGCTGCGGGCGGGAAAATCCTTGCCGGTCGCAACCACGAAATCCGGTGCGGTGCCATTCTCGACCCAGTCCACGACGGCCTTGAGCAGATCGAATGTATCGAGTGTTGCTGGTCCGCCCCGGCAGTGGTTCATTCCCGGAACGAAGAAGAATCGGCTCGAATTCATCACTGCATCGGCGCCGCCATTGGCGGCTGCCATTTTCTTGTAGTAGGCCAGGGTGTCGAACGGAGAGAACACCGGATCGCTGGTGCCGTGGTAGAAGACAAGTTTCCCGCCGTGGCCGAAGTACGTGCTCAGATTCGTCCAGGTCGTGTCGGTCAGGGTCTGGCTCTCGTTGGCCTCAACTGCTGCGACGAGCCGGTCGATATCGAGGTCGGTAGGCGGAAGCACCGACGCCAGAGGGTTCGGTCCGGCACTGGGAAGAAAACTCGAGAACGCGCCCCCGGCGCCCAGAATGTATCCAGTATCGTAGGGAAACGCGGAATACACTTGGTTCCCGCGGGAGTCCTTCGGGCCGCTGAAGGCTTTTTCAAGCGCGCCGGCCTGCTCAGACGTCAGGCAGGAGTCCGTCTTGGGACCCTTGCAGGTGAGCACGGCGGGATCAAAACGGCAGGCCTCGGGATTAAAGATCATGCCGTCCTTCAGGCCGTCCTTGTCGTCGCAGGACTTCATGATTGCACTTGCGATCAACTGTTTGTCGCCGTCTGAGAAGTCCTGAGCGGGGACGGGTTTTCCGGCGGCATCCTTGGGAGCGATTTGAGCAAAGGCCGCCCTCGCCCAGCTCAGTCCGATATTCGAATAACCCGTGCGCATGGCCGGATCGCCGGAAATGATTCCGTCGAAATACGTGGGATAGCGCTGCGACATCAACATGCCTTCGCGGCCGCCAGTCGAGCAGCCGTCATAATAGGAATGCTTCGCAGGCTGGCCGTAGTACTGGGCGATGATTTCCTTGGCGATGACGGTGACTCTGCCGACGGCGATATAGGCGAAATTCAGACTGGCCAGCTGGTCTTGCATGAACGCCGGGTCGAACACGGCGCCGGTGTGTCCGGTGTCGGTTGAGACCACGGCGAATCCCCGCGCCAGCGCCGGAGCTTCCCCGGCAGCCTGCCCGCCCAGGGGCGGATTGACTGAACCGTTCAAACCGCCGCCTCCCTGAAACAAGAATCTGCCATTCCAGTTGTCCGGCAAGGCGATGGCAAAGCTGATCGCGTAGGATTTGCCATCGACGCCGGTGCGCTCATCGATCGTTCCGTCAGCGCGGCAATAAGAGCCGATCGCGACCGATATCATGTCCGGTGACTGGGCCGACGCCCGGACCGTTCCTGCCGGAGCTGCGGGAATCGCAGCCGCCTTCGTGATCACCATGGTGGACGACGGGATCTTCAGATTTACGAGGTCGGCGCATTTTTGGGCTGGCGCGATCCCGCGCGACGCTGCGCCCGATGCCTGGCCGTAGACCGTCGATCGAACTCCCAGCACCATCAAGATCAAACCGACAAACCTTGCTGCCCTGGCCACTCGCCTCATGATTGATTCCTTTGCTGCGACCGCGAAAGTACATCACCGGGACACGGCGGGCAAATGAAAACAGTGCGATCTCTCAATCGGAAGCGGGCCTGGAGGGACCATCGGTACTTACGTAGTGCTGCAGGCTTCTCTCAGGGGAATCAGTTGGCGCATGAATCCCGGTAGCGAGGCTCAACGGGTGCTAGACGGGGGCGTCGGGTGAAACCGGACTAGTTCGACGGATCCGGAGCCGAATGCGAAGTCCAGTCCTGCTGCGCGAATTCAACGCCCCAGAAATGCGGGCTGGGGCACAGGAATTCCACACCAACGCGCGTACCCTTCTCGGAGGTGTCTCCCAGGTACACGATGCGGCACTCCTGCTCTTCCTCAGTCGCCGGATTGATCAGCACCAGATCAGCGCCGAGCTCCAGCTCCTCATCCAGATAGAGCAGGCCGCCGTGCGCGTTGATCACGATGGTCAGGCTTTTTGCGCGGAACTTGCGGCCCTGCAGGTTCTTGCCCTTCGCCTGCACAGGGATCCGCGTGAAGACCCGGGAACTGCGCCGCTCGCTGCTGGTTTGCGTTTCAGGCATTGTCCTAATCATCGTGCAACGCAGCCGGTGCTGAGTCAACCGCGCGGCGAAGGAACGTGCCCAAAGAAGCAGTTCGCAAAAGTGTGTTGAAAAGCCGCAGGCTTGGGTACTATTGCAGGGCCGCTTGGGGGAGGACGTAGGCCTATTTTCCTTGGCGGGCCGGCCGGGCGGCGCAAGGAGTTCGTTCTCCCGGGTCCAGGAGCGTGAATGGATCTGATCGGCTATATCGAATCAAAACGCGAAGAGCACCTGAACGAACTGAAAGAGCTGCTGCGGATACCAAGCGTCAGTACCAAGAGCGAACACAAGCTCGATATTGAAAATGCCGCGCGCTGGGTCGCGGACAAACTTCGCGCCGCGGGCATGGAAAACGTCGAAATCAGGCCCACGAAGCTGCATCCGCTGGTGTACGGCGAATCGCTGCACGCGCCCGGCAAGCCAACCATTCTTTTCTACGGTCACTACGACGTGCAGCCGGCCGAACCTCTGGATCTGTGGACCACGCCTCCATTTGAGCCCACCGTGCGCGACGGCAATCTCTACGGCCGCGGCACCGCGGATGACAAAGGGCAGGTGCACATCCACATCAAGGCACTCGAGGCGCTGCGCCACACCGCCGGGAAACTTCCCATCAACGTAAAGGTGATGATCGAGGGTGAAGAAGAAGTCGGCAGCGTAAATCTTTGGGATTTCGTGAAGGCCCATCGGGAACGGCTGAAGGCCGACGCGCTGGTCGTTTCCGATACGGCCATGCTCGCCAAGGGCGTGCCTTCGATTACCTACGGCCTGCGCGGCTTGAACTATTATCAGATCGAACTGACCGGTGCGGCACAAGACCTCCACTCGGGCGTTTTTGGGGGCGCGGTTCCTAATCCGATCGTGATTCTGGCGGAGTTGATCGCAAAGCTTCACGACCGCAATCTCCGCGTGGCAGTTCCGGGATTTTACACCGACGTAGCCACGGTCTCCAGGCAGGAGCGCAAGGCGCTGAATTCCCTTCCGTGGAAGGAAAAGGAGTTTCGCAAGACCGTAGGCGCACCGGGCTTGGCTGGCGAGAAGGGTTTTACAATTCGCGAACAACTCTGGGTAAGGCCCACGCTGGAACTCAACGGCATTTGGGGCGGCTACCTCGGGGAGGGCGCCAAGACGGTGATCCCGTCAAAAGCTTACGCGAAGATATCCACGCGCCTGGTTCCCGACCAGGATCCCGCAAAGACCGCAAGGCTGGTTGAGCGGCAGGTCCGGAAGCTGCTGCCGAAATCCGTTCATTGCAAATTTGAGGTTCTCAGCATGGGCAAGCCCTGGGTTGCGCCCTACACGCATCCGATTTTCCAGAAGGCGATTCACGCGCTGGAAACCGGGTTCGGGAAGCCGGCCGTGTTTATTCGCGAGGGCGGCTCGATTCCCTTTGTGACCCAGATGCACGACACGTTCCGGGTTCCCTGCGTGCTGCTCGGGTTCGGATTGCCCGATGAGAACGCGCACGCGCCGGACGAGCACATCGCGCTTGAAAATTATTTTGGCGGAATCAAAGCGATCGCTCTTTTCTACGAACAGCTCGCGACGCTCTAGCAAGAGGCGACAACTTGCCGCGCGATGCAAAAGGCCCGATTTTGTGGGCTTTTTTAACGTTTGTACTTGCGTTCCCCTGGAAGGACGGCTATAGTTCGCGGCGGCATCCCGGAAGCGGGGGCCAATCTGCAATTACACCTGAGGAGGAAAGAGAATTCGATGGCCACCCCGTTGAGCAAGTCCAAGATTATCGCCCACATGGCTGACAAGGTCAGCACCCCGGACAAGCCGATTTCGAAGAAGCAGGCGGCGGCCTTTTTCGACGAGCTGTTCAAGCTCGCGGTGAAGGAAGCCAAGGGCGCGGGCAAGTTTGTCATCCCTGGCATCGGTCGAGCGGTGAAGGCGCATCGCAAGGCGCGCATGGGCCGCAACCCCGCCACGGGCGAAGCAATCAAGATCAAGGCCAAGACTGTGGTCCGTCTGCGGGCGTCGAAGGCGTTCAAAGACGCCATTCTGAAGTAGTTCGGCTCGGCGCGAATTGGGCCAATGGTTTCGAGGCGAAACCCCCACGTCCTTCCTGCCCTCTAAAGCAGGTGGGACGGTTGGGGGTTTTGTCTTTTCCGCCCATCGCCAGGCGCGAAAGCCAGTCGCATGACTGAATATTCGGGACTGCTAACCGATCTTTACGAGCTGACCATGGCGGCGGGGTATCTGCAAACCCGCTTCGATGGCAGGGCCACGTTTGAACTCTTCGTCCGACATCTTCCAAAACGCCGGAACTATCTGGTGGCCGCAGGTCTGGAGCAAGCGCTCGAGTTTCTGGAAAACGTCCACTTCACGCCCGAAGAGATCGATTATCTGCGCAAGCATCGCGTGTTCCGCCACGTTCGCGAGGATTTTTTCTCTTACCTTGCGAAATTCCGGTTTACCGGCAGCGTCTGGGCGATGCCGGAAGGCACGCTGGTATTTCCCGGCGAGCCGATGCTGCGCGTGACGGCGCCAATTATCGAAGGCCAGATTCTGGAGACCTACCTGCTTGCCACTCTCAGCTACCAGACCATGGTTGCGAGCAAGGCTGCGCGCGTCGTGACCGCGGCCAAGGGCCGCCAGATCGTGGATTTCGGAGCGCGGCGCGCGCATGGCAGCCAGGCCAGCCTTCTGGCTGCGCGGGCCGCAGCGATCGGGGGCTGCGAAGGTACCTCGAACGTTCTGGCCGGCCAGCAGTTTGGAATGAACACCTATGGTACGCAGGCGCATTCCTGGGTGATGGCGCACGAGGGCGAGGCCGAAGCGTTCCGCAATTTCCTCGACGCGTTTCCGGAAGACGCCGTTCTCCTGCTGGACACCTACGATGTGCGCCGGGCGCTTACCAAGATCATCCAGATGGGCCGCAAGCCAGCGGGCGTCAGGCTGGATAGCGGCGATCTGGCCAAGGACAGCCGCTGGGTGCGCCGCACGCTGGATCGCGCCGGATGGAAGGACGTGAAGGTTTTCGCCTCAGGCGACCTGGATGAAACCAGAATCGCTTCGCTGCTGGCCAAGGGCGCGGCGATTGACGCCTTCGGTGTGGGGACTGCGCTTGCGACCCCGGGCGACGCTCCGCATCTGAATCTGATCTACAAGCTGGTCGAGGTGGAGCGGGACGGAAAAATCCGCGAAGCGGCGAAACTGACAAAAGCCAAGGCCACCTACCCCGGCCGCAAGCAGGTCTATCGCTACTACGCTCGCAATGGAGAATTCAAGAGCGACAGGATCACCCTTGAGAGCGAGCCGGCTAATGGCGGCGAGCCTCTGCTGGTCGAGGTGATGCGCGACGGCCGCCGCAGCGCGCCGCCGGAACCTGTCAACATCCTGCGCGAGCGCTGCATTGCCGGACTTGCGCGGCTTCCCGAGCGTTACCGCCAGATCACCCGCGCGGCCAAATATCCGGTCAGCTATAGCAAAGCCCTGCAAGCCTCGCTTGAAAAGGTCCGCCAGCGCGTCCGCAGCTTTGCGGTAAAATAAGTCTGCACACCCCGAGGACCCAACCGATGGCGCCGCAGAAAACTGTTTTCTGGGAAGTGGACGCGCAAGCGGATTTCATGCAGCCGGGAGGAAAGCTCTATGTTCCCGGGGCAGAAAAGATTCTCCCCAACATCGAGCGCCTGGTGGGTGCGGCAATCGATGCGGGCGCGCTGCTGGTTTCAAGCGGTGATTCCCACCCGGAAGGCGACGTCGAGTTTGAACGATTTCCGCCTCACTGCCTTCGCGGAACCGCCGGAGCGCGGATCGTCCCCCAGGGGTTGTCGGCCAATTTCTGCACGATTCCCAATGATCCGTCCCGGCCCATGCCGAGCCATGTTCTGAGTTTCCCGCAGGTAATTTTCGAAAAACAGACGCTCGATGTCTTCGACAATCCGCACGCTGGTGCGCTGGTTGAACGCCTGCCGGCCGATGCGGATTACGTAGTGTTCGGCGTAGTGACCGAGTATTGCGTGAAATGCGCCGCACAGGGGTTGCTTCGCAGGCACCGCAAGGTTGCAATCGTCAAAGACGCGATCGAATCACTGGATCCAGACGCCGGCCGGAAGACGCTTGAAGAATTGCAAGGTCTCGGGGCCCGGCTGATCACAACCGAGGATGCGCTCGCGGCATTGACCTCTCGACCGTCGGCCGTCCCGTCGCAAAGATAAAGTCAGAATCGCGGCCGCGCGGTGAACCGGACGGCTCTCAGGCCGCCACCACTACCGGCGTAGTGATTCTGCGGTGAAGCGCGAGAACAACCGCACCCATGCCCCACATCACAATCAGCAGCCCGGCCAGCAGCCCCACGTACGGCAGCATGCGAACCCCGCGCAGGATCGCAAGGCCCAGCGCCAGTCTGCCGAGCGCAGGGCCGACTCCTACTCCTGCGCCGAGCAGCTTCTCCCCCAGCCACGCGCCCACGAAAATCTTTGCGGCATACACGGCGACTCCGTAGAAAAGAAGCACGGGTATGCCCACGCTCAAACCTACAATCGTTGCGCAGACGATGAGCGCGGCGATGGGAGTCGCAAACAGGAACAGTGCGCCAAAACCGATTGCGGACCCGACCTTCTTGCACATCTGTTCGGCGTCGAAGAAAAATCCCGGCGCGACCAGGAGTATCGCAAAACCCAGTACAAAGCTCGCGCCCCAGAACATGATCTGGTGCCAGTAATAACGGGGACGGTCGTAGGTCTGCCCGCGTTTGATCTCGGTGAACTCGATTGGACTCCCCAGCTTTGCGCCCGGAGAAACCTCAGCCTCGTGATAGCCGGTGTATTTTGTCCGGCCCACGATTTCTGCCGAGGGTCCTACGCTTAACTGCCCTCCGCGAATCCTCGCGTCGTGACCGAGCGAGCCGCCGATGTTCAGGTCGCCCGCAAAGGCGAGCAGGTCCCCTTTGATCCGTCCGTTCAGCTGGGTCGAGTTGGAAAACATCGTCAGCGTTCCGCCCACGGTCGACTTCTCGTCGAACTCCCCGGCTCCTGTCCCGGTCATGACATTTCTTGCCACAGCGGAATCCAGAGTGAAGGACTGGCACCAGACCCGGACGTTGCCGTCCACCGGGCCGTTCACGCGCACTTCTGCCCCGAAGGCGAGAATGTCTCCTTTGATGTGACCGTTCACGGTCAGGCTGTTGGAGAAGACGATCAGATCACCGTCCACATCTCCGTCGATCCGCGTGCGCTCGGCGGCCACGATCAGATCGGTCTTCACTTCCTGACCAGCCGGCAGCGTGTAGCCCGGGTCGCCGTGTTCGACGTCGGCGGCGGCGGCCGAAGGAGCCCAGGCGAGCGCGCCCAGCACGAGCGCACCCATCACGAATGCAATCGCAGTGAAACGCTGCCATTGCTTGCGCAACAGCCAGACTGCAACCATCCCGAGTGTCGCTACGGCCATGAATTCCATCAGGCTTCGCATTGCGTCCCATCCTTTCCAGAAAGCGCCGGTAAAAAAGAGCATGGTCAAAAGATTTCCCTGCGTGAAACCAGCCTGCGAGGCCTGCGTGAGCCACGGCTCCACAAAACCGCTCCAGAGCGTGTAGGCGCCGCCGGTTCCGAGCGCGAACGCCGCAATCCATCCCCAATGCGTCGCTCCGCGCTCCGGCGCAGCAATCACGCGGGCAGGAATGGACTCATCTTCCACGGCGAGAGCCTCTCGCAGCCAGACGCCCTCGGTTTCAAGCGCGTGGACGATTTCCCGGCACGGAGCGCAGGAGCGCAAGTGCTCGGAGACTTCGCTTGCGCGGCCGGCGTCCAGCTGGCCTTCCAGGTACAGCAGACCGGTCATCTCATCGAAATGACCATCGGATTGGTTCATGGCGTTCCCCCTGCCGAAGCCTTCCGCGCGTTTGCGACGCCGCCTCCGCTGAGCGCATCGCGCAACTGGTGCCGCGCGCGCAGCAGCAGTACTCCGACGAAGGCGCGTCGCACGCCCAGGGTGTCGGCAATCTCTTCGTAACTCATGTCTGCGTAATAGCGCAGCACCAGCGCCATGCGCGCCCGGTCGGGAAGCTGCGCAAGGCCGGTGCGTACTTCTTTGCTGGTGTGTTCGGCCTGCAGGCGTTCGAGCTGGCTCGGATCGGGATGCTCAAGCGGAAGTGAGTCCACGTCGCCGGTCTCAAGATCCTGGCGGATCCGCCGGCGGCGCAGCGTGTCCCAGCAATGATTGCTCGCAACCTTGTAGAGCCAGGCGGTGAACGGCCGCGAGGCATCATAGGTGCCGAGTTTCTGGCGCACTTTCATGAAAATTTCCGTCGTCGCGTCTTCCGCATCCTCGCGGGCCGGCAGCAGCCTGCGGCAAAATCTGAAAATGGCCGGCGCGTATTGGCGATAGAGCTCGCCCCAGGCGTCGGACTCGCCTGTCCGGACCTGGGACAGCAGTTGTGCCAAATCCGCGTCGTTCATCGCCCCGGCCGTCGTCTGTCTGTCCATCGATTAATACGCAGCACCCCAGCCGAATATTTCACAACTATCACATATCAACGTACTTGTCTGCGGAACAAATCCGTTTGCCGCAACTGGCGCTTTCCGGGTGCAGCGGGCGTCCGGGCGGGCTTGGCCGGGCAGAGCCCGCCGGTCTGATATACTCGCGTCCCCGCCAGCCGTCGGCCTTTGATCCGTAGGTGGCGCGGCAATCTGATTTCGATGGCCCCCAAGACCACAAAGCGCCTGTTCCTGGTTGACGCCATGGGCTATATCTTCCGTGCTTTCTTCGCGCCCATGGACCGCCTGCAGACCGCCGCAGGCATTCCGACCAAGGTCCCTTATCTGTTTGCCACCATGATGCGACGGCTGATGCAAAGCAAGGACCTGCGTCCAGACTACCTGGCCGTTGTCTTTGACGTCGCCGCGCCCACCTTTCGCGACAAGCTTTTCGCCGCTTACAAGGCCCAACGACCTCCTATGCCGGACGACCTGGCCATACAGATCCCCTTCGTCCGGAGATACTGCGAGGCGATGCGCTTGTCGATTCTGGAATACCCCGGTTATGAGGCCGACGATGTGATCGGATCGCTTGCGCGGCAGGCTGCGGGCGAGGACCTGGACGTTCTGATTGTCACCAGTGATAAGGACCTGATGCAGCTTGTCGGCGGGCGCGTGCGCGTCCTGAATCCGGCCAAAGGCGATCTGATCATCGACGAGAAGAAGGTCGAGGAGATCATGGGCGTTGTGCCGGCGAAGGTGGCCGACGTAATGGCCCTGATGGGCGACTCGATTGACAATATTCCCGGTGCGCGCAATCCCAACGACAAGCCCGCTCCCGGTGAGCGGCGCAAACCCGGCATCGGTGAAGTCGGTGCGCGAAAGCTGATTCAACAGTACGGCAGCGCCGAACAGGCCCTGGCCCACGCCGCCGAAGTCAAACCTGCTAGCTACCGCGAGGCGCTGGAAAAAAACGGCGAATTCGTGCGCCTCAGCAAGCAGCTTGCTACGATCCCAACCGACGCGCCTGTCCCTCTGTCGCTCGACGCGCTGCGGATACAGGAGCCCGACGCACCTGCGCTACGCGCGCTCTATGCTGAACTCGGCTTCACGTCTCTGCTGAAGGAAATTGCGGCCCCGCCGCCCGCCGATGACCGCACGACCGATTATGCCGCGCTTGCTTCGCCCGCCGCGCTCGAAAAATACCTCCATGCGGTTCCTCGCGGTGAGCAAACCGCCGTCTGGCTCAACCTGGATTCTCAGGATCCCGACGACGAGGGTTTTGGCACGCACGTTTCCGGCGTGGAGGTTTCCGCGAAACCGGAAGCTGCCCGTACCCTGGCAAACAACAGCGAGAACCAAAGCCTTGCGGCGATGAAGCCGTGGCTCGCCGACCCCAAGAGACCCAAGGTCGTTCACGATCCGAAACTGTTTCATCTTCTGGCTGCACCCGATTCCTTGCATGCTGCCAAGCCCGTCGCCGGAATTCGCGACTCGACGATTCTGTATTCCTACCTCTTGCGGCCCACTACAGCCAACCACGCGTTCGCCGAAGTGGTGCTCCGGCACATGAATCGCACGCTTTCGGGCGCGCCGGGCGAGCGCGCCGATTTTTTGCTGCGCCTGGCTCCCGTTCTGCGAGCGGAGGTCGAAAGACAGGGCCTGGCAGACCTGTATGAAAAAATTGATCTGCCGCTCGCACCAGTGCTGGCCCGCATGGAGGCTGCCGGGATCGGCGTCGATCCCGTAGAGCTTGAAAAAATTTCGGTGAAGGCACAGGAAGAAATGACCGCGCTTGAGAGCAGCATCTTCGGGCTTGCGGGATTTGAGTTCAATGTAAAGTCCACCCAGCAGCTTGCGGAAGTGCTGTTTGACAGGCTGAACCTGCAGCCGCCGCGCCGCAGCCGCACCAAGGTGCGCTCGACAGCCGCCGAGGTCCTCGAAGAACTTGCGCTGGTACACGAACTGCCGAAAAAAATACTCGAACATCGCGAGCTGGCAAAGGTCAAATCCACCTACGCCGACGCTCTGCCTCGGTTGATTCATCCGCGGACCGGGCGCCTGCACACCCGGCTGAGCCAGACCGGCACGGCGACCGGGCGGCTGAGCTCCTCGAACCCGAATTTGCAGAATATTCCGGTGCGCACCGCGCTCGGCCGCGAAATCCGCGCTGCATTCGTCGCGCCGGCCGGGAGCGTCCTTCTTTCCGCAGACTATTCGCAGATCGAGTTGAGGATCTTGGCGCATCTTTCCGAAGACGCCGTGCTGACCGAAGCCTTTCAACGACGCGAGGATATCCACTCGCGCACCGCCGAGGAGGTATTTGGGGTCGGGCCCATGGCGCAAACGCCAGAACATCGCCGCGTCGCCAAGGTCATCAACTTCGGAGTGATCTACGGTCTTTCTGCGTTCGGCCTGGCGCAGCAGCTGGGTATCGACACCAAGGAAGCAGCCAAGTTTATTACCGCGTATTTCGAACGCTATAGCGGCGTGAAGAAATACCTCGACGCGCAGATTGCCGAAGTCCGCAAGGCGGGATTCACGAAAACACTTTTCGGACGTACCCGCCAAATCCCGGAAATCAATTCACCGCAGCCTAATTTGCGTAGCTTTGCCGAGCGCACCGCGATGAACACGCCCATGCAGGGCACCGCCGCCGATCTCATCAAACTCGCGATGATCGAACTTGACGGCCACCTCGAGGGCCGATTCCAGTCGCGCATGATCCTGCAGGTTCACGACGAATTGCTGTTCGAGGTTCCCGAGAAGGAACTGCCGCGCCTCACAAAGCTGGTAAAGCAGGTGATGGAAGGTGTGCACAAGTTGCGCGTTCCGCTTGTGGTAGATACCAAGTCCGGCCCCAACTGGCGCGACTTGAAATGAAGCCGCGGGATGGAAATTTCGAGTTCCGGACATGACAGCAGGCGCCGAGAGGCGCCAGGTTTCTCGTCGAACTCTGTGCCTTCCCGGCGTCCTCATGTGGTACTGTTTTTTCCTTCTTATAAAAACGGCGAGGTGAAGCGATGGCTCCGGATCATCCCGAAGGTTTCCTGAAGCTCGTGCGGGAGGCGAAATCGCGCATCAAGGAAGAAAACTTCCGAGACACGAAAAAGCGGCTCGACGCCGGCGAGAAAATCATTGTCGTCGACACGCGCGAAGAATCCGAATGGGCCCGCGGCCACATCCCCGGCGCGATTCATCTCGGCAAGGGCATCATCGAGCGCGACATCGAAAAGACGATCCCGGACAAGGACGCCACAGTCGTCCTGTACTGCGGCGGCGGGTTTCGCTCGGCTCTGGCTGCCGACAATCTTCAGAAAATGGGGTACCACAACGTGATTTCCATGGACGGAGGCTGGCGCGGCTGGAGCGAGGCCGGTTTCCCGATCATCAAGGACTGACCCGGCCGCAGGTCGCGCCCTGAGGTGTTTCCCGCGGAATCAAATTCACACGGCGAGCACGATGCTTTCGCGTGGCGCATTCGCCGTAGAGGAGTTGGCTGGGGCGGTTGGACTCGAACCAACACCGTCCTCATTAACAGTGAGGTGCCCTACCGATTGGACCACGCCCCAACTCGGATGATCGATTCCGTCCAAATTTACACGAAACTTGTGCTGGCGTGAATGCGGATCGGAGGAATTCTGCCGGCAAGCATAGTCGAGCGTGCAGGGAGTCGTCACACCCCGCCGTCATCTGGAAGGGGAAGGAGAAGTAATGGACGGCGGTAGTGGCCGGGGGAAGGAAGCCGGCCCAGCCCTCAATCCCCGAAGGGATCCTCGGCTTTCCTCCCCCTGACGCCCTGGTATAAGGCACGCCAAAAACCAAAGCTAAGCTGCTGAAACCAAACGTCGTACATACTGAGTCCCTGGTAAAAAGTCCTTGTAGCCAGCAAAAAGTTACGCAGTACTACCGGCAACTGGCCCGCCCCAGCGAATTCCGCCCGGAGTCCTCCTCGTTTTTTTGCGGAATCCATCCTGCCCGAATTGGCGGCAGAGTGTCGCAGCACCGCCTTGACCGCATCCAGCCGCTCTTGCTAAGTTGATAGATTACACTGGGCGCATTCTACCCAGTAGTGAGCCCGCCCCTCTGTACGGGGCACTTCATCCATGGGTCTGAAGAAAATCGTCATCCGGGGCGCCCGGCAGCACAATCTCAAGAACATCAGCCTGGAAATCCCGCGCAATACCCTGACCGTCATCACCGGGCTGTCCGGCTCCGGCAAATCCTCGCTCGCTTTCGACACCCTGTATGCCGAGGGGCAGCGGCGTTATGTCGAATCGCTTTCGGCCTATGCCCGGCAGTTTCTGGACCAGATGGAGCGCCCTGATGTGGATTCTGTCGAGGGGCTTTCACCATCGATCGCCATCGAGCAAAAGACCACCACGCGCTCGCCCCGATCGACGGTCGGCACGATCACGGAAATTTACGACTACCTGCGCGTCGTTTTCAGCGCAATCGGCACGCCGCACTGCCCGAAATGCGGCAACTCCATCGCGCGGCAATCGACCGAACAGATCGTGCAGGCCGTGACGGCGCTCAAGCCCGAGGATCGCATCATGGTGCTTGCGCCGGTAGTCCGCGGACGCAAGGGCGAGTACCGGAAGGAGCTCGAAAAATACGCCAAGCAAGGCTATGTCCGCGCGCGCGTGGACGGCGACTTGGTGAATATCGATGAGCCCGTCGCGCTTGACCGCCGCAAGAACCACACGATCGAAATCGTCGTGGACCGCCTGCTGCTGAAAAACGGAATCGCGCAGCGTCTTGAGCAATCGATTGAAACCGCCCTGAAACTCACCGGTGGCCTCGTCACCATTGCCGTAGTCGGCGGCGAGGAGCACGTGTATTCGGACAAACTCGCTTGCCCGGACTGCGGCATCTCTGTCCCGCAGCTCGAGCCGCGCTCCTTCAGCTTCAATTCACCCTATGGCGCTTGCACTGAATGCAACGGCCTGGGCTCGAAATATGATTTCGATCCTGCGAAGGTGATCGCCGATTGGACCAAGCCGCTGTTCGAGGGCGGGCTCGGCCCCGGCTCAGGTTCCGGCCATCTGCAGCGCACCCTGCGAATCGCTGCCGCCGCTTACGGCTTTGATCTGGACGCGCCGTTTGAAAAACTGCCGCGCAAGGTGCAGAACCTGATTCTGCATGGAAATCCGTCAAATGGCGCCTCGAGCAAGGGTTTGAATTTTCAAGGGGTTCTCGGGCACCTGGAGAGCAGTCTCGGAGAATCGAATTCCGATAATTACCGGGAATGGCTGACGCAATACATGTCACCCGCACCCTGCACCGCTTGCGGCGAGCAGCGCCTGAGGCCTGAAAGCCTCGCGGTGAAAATCGCAGGACTTTCGATTGCGGATTTCACGTCGCTTGCGCTCACCGAGGCGCGCCCGGCTGTAGACAAGATTCGCAGCCGGCTTACCCTGCGACAGCGGAAAATTGCCGGACGCCCGCTCACAGAAATTGCCGAGCGGATCGATTTCTTGCTCAACGTAGGCCTGGGATATCTTACGCTTGCGCGTTCCGCAGCTACGCTTTCAGGCGGCGAAGCCCAGCGCATCAGGCTTGCTACGCAGATCGGCTCGCGCCTCCGCGGCGTGCTCTATGTGCTGGACGAGCCCTCGATCGGACTGCACGCCCGCGACAACGGTCGCCTGCTGTCAACGCTTGAAACTCTGCGCGATCTTGGCAACACGGTCCTGGTCGTCGAGCACGACGAGGAGACCATTCGGCGTGCCAACTTCGTAGTGGACCTGGGACCCGGCGCCGGAAAAACCGGCGGGTACCTGGTCGCCTCGGGCGCGCCCGAGGAAATCGCCGCGAATCCGGCGTCGCTCACCGGGCAATACCTCTCCGGGATGCTTAAAATTCCCGTGCCGGCCGAGCGCCGGAGCCCGAACGGCAAGTCGCTTGCGATTCTGGGGGCCCACGGCAACAACCTGAAGAATATCGATGTGACGATTCCGCTGGGGCTGTTGTCGGTTGTGACCGGCGTTTCCGGTTCCGGAAAATCCACACTGGTGAACGACATCCTGTATCGCGCGCTCGCTGCAAAACTGTATCGCTCGATGGAAAAGCCCGCTGCTCATCGCGCGCTCGCCGGCGCCGAACACGTCGATAAGGTGGTACAGATCGACCAGGCCCCGATCGGGCGGACGCCCCGTTCAAACCCCGCGACCTACACGGGCGTCTTCGCGCCAATCCGCGAGCTCTATGCCATGCTGCCGGAGTCGCGCGAGCGCGGCTACAAACCCGGCCGTTTCAGCTTCAATGTGAAAGGCGGCCGCTGCGAGGCCTGCCAGGGCGACGGCCAGCGGCGCATTGAAATGAATTTCCTGCCCGATGTCTACGTCACCTGCGAAGTGTGCCGAGGAAAGCGCTACAACGCCGAAACCCTCGCGGTGCGCTATAAGGGCTGTTCGATTTCCGATCTGCTCGATTTGCCGATCGAAGAGGCTCTAAAGATCCTTGAGAATATCCCCGCCATCCAACAGAAGCTGCAGACCTTGGTGGACGTCGGCCTGGGTTACGTTCAGCTGGGGCAATCGGCGACAACGTTATCAGGCGGCGAGGCGCAACGCACAAAACTCGCCCGCGAGCTCTCGCGGCGCCAGACCGGCCGCACCCTCTATATCCTTGACGAGCCAACCACCGGGCTGCACTTTGACGACGTGAAAAAGCTGCTCGACGTGCTCAATCGCCTGGTGTCACTCGGCAATACCGTCCTGATCATCGAGCACAATCTCGACGTCATCAAGCAGGCGGACTGGATCATCGACCTCGGCCCGGAAGGCGGCGAGGCCGGCGGGCGAGTCGTCGCGCAGGGCACGCCCGAGCAGGTCGCGCGCGTCAAGAAGTCCTACACCGGCCAGATTCTGTCGCGCGCGCGGCAAAGTTAACGGCCGACCACAACGATGAGCCTCAGCGACGACATTCCGCTTCCGCCCGAAACGCCCGAGCAAGTCCAGTCGGCGCCGGGAGCCTCGGAACTCGCGGACGTAGATCGAGCGCTACCTGCCGATCTTCGCGCGCCGTGGGGCTGGCTGGATCTGTTCGTACTCGCAGTTCTTGCGGTGGCCGCCAGCGTTCTGATCAGCCTTTCGCTCACCGCGGTATTTGCTGCTTTCGGAATCAAGTTCGCCCAACTTCGTGCATCTCCAGCTGAGAGCGGACTGTTCACCATCGTGAATCAGCTGCTGCTCTCGATTGCTTTGCTAGGCTTCCTCGCAGCGCACATTCGCAGAAGCTTTCGCGCACCGTTCTGGCGCACGATCGGCTGGCGTGGCTTCCAGCCTAGCCAGCTGCCTCGCGCCCTGCGGTACCTGGGCTTCATCCTGGGCGGATTCCTGCTGGCCGTAGCGGTCCAGGTTGCCTCGCTTTCGTTCGGCAGCAACGCGAAAGTGCCGATGCAAGCGTTGTTTGAGGATCGCCGCACTGCGATTGCTCTGTTGCTGACGGCAGTATTTGTCGCGCCGGTGATCGAGGAGACCATCTTCCGCGGTTACATTTACCCGGTTGTTGCGCGCAGCTGGGGTATCGCACCCGGCATTCTCGTCACCGGAGTTCTTTTCGGACTCTTTCACGCGCCGCAGTTGTGGGGCGGCTGGGTCCAGATTGCCTCGATCGTCGTCGTCGGAATCGTGCTCACCTTCGCCCGCGCGGTTACGCGAACTGTTTTCGCGAGTTATCTCCTGCACGTCAGTTACAATTTTTCCATTTCTTTCGCGTTTCTGCTTGGCTCTCACTGGCTTCGCCTGCTCGGTCATTAGCGCCTGGCGGTTGGCGGAATCGGTTAGAATGAGTGACCGACGGCGGACGCAACGCAGTTGGCAGCTGCGCGCCGTGATGAAGAAGGCGGAGAGAAACAATATTGCGCAGCGTTGAACCAATTCGATGGACGCCCGAAGGCGTAGTGCTGCTCGATCAGCGCCGACTGCCCGGTGAGGTGATCTACCACACCTACACGGATTACCGCGAGCTTGCCCGGGCCATTAAGGACATGGTCATCCGCGGCGCACCTGCCATCGGCGTCGCTGCGGCCATGGGAGTTGCGATCGGCGTCGAGCGCTCCAAGGCCAAAACGCTTGAAGAGCTGCGCGCTGAGTTTGCGACTATCTGCGATACGCTCGCACGCACACGCCCTACAGCCGTCGATCTGTTCTGGGCGATCGACCGATTCAAGAAAGTTTTTGAAGTGCTGGCGCTCGCAGCCACAGACCGGGGCGAAGCGGGTCTTGCACGCATCAAAATCGCGCTCGTCGAGGAAGCCCAAAAGCTTCACCAGGAACGTCGCGACGCCGACGAATGCATCGGCCGCTTCGGCGCAAGCCTTCTGCCGAAAAGCGGTCGGGTGATGACGCAGTGCAATGCCGGCGCGCTTGCGACCGGCGGCATTGGCACCGCGCTCGGTGTGATTCGCATGGCTGTTGAAGGTGGTTACAATATCGAAGTCCTTGTGCCCGAAACACGTCCCTACCTGCAGGGCGCGCGCTTGACCGCTTGGGAGCTCCACCAGGACCACATTCCGCTGACGCTCATCACCGACAACATGGTCGGACATTTCCTGAAGACCGGGGGGGTGTCAGCCGTAGTGGTTGGCGCCGACCGCATCGCGAGCAATGGTGACACGGCGAACAAGATCGGCACTTATGGAATCGCCGTTCTCGCGCTCGAGAACAAGGTCCCGTTTTACGTGGCCGCACCGATTTCGACGCTGGATCTTTCGATCTCTTCAGGGGAACAGATTCCCATCGAGGAACGCGCGGAACAAGAAGTCACGCATATGGCCGGTGTGCGCATCGCACCCGACGTCCACGCCGCCCATCCCGCCTTCGACGTCACGCCCGCGCGGTTCATCGCCGCAATCATCACCGAACGAGGCATCGCCCGCGCGCCGTTTGAAACCTCGTTGCGAGGTCTGGCGGGCAATAAAAGTTAGGATTCAGGATTCAGGGACCCGATCCAGGGGCGAATCAGAAACTTTCAAGTTCAGAAGGTCTGGATACACTCTTTGCTGAAGTCTTCACTCGTACCTGAGCGCCTCGACCGGATTCAACCGCGCAGCCTTCCATGCCGGATAGACGCCAAAGAACACGCCGATCAGGCTCGCGACCGTTACGCCGATCGCGACCAGCGCGAAGGAAACCGAGGCTGGGAACGATGAGAAGGCAAGCCGGATTGCAAGCACCACAGCCGAGCCAAGCAGCACGCCGATCGTGCCACCCAGACCTGCGAGCGTTACGGCTTCGAGCAAAAACTGGGTGAGGATATTGGATTGCCGCGCGCCGATTGCCTTGCGCACCCCGATCTCGCGCGTCCGCTCGGTCACGCTGACAAGCATGATGTTCATCACTCCGATCCCGCCCACCAGCAGCGCGACCGATCCCACCGCCAGCATCACGATAAAGATTCCGCTCGAAATCTCGTTCCAGGTTTGAACAAAGGTGTCCGTGGTCATAATCTCAAAATCGTCTTTCTTGTCCGACGGGAGTCGCCGCACCCGGCGCAAATACCCGCGCACCTCATCGACGGCCACAGGAAGGTCTTCGGTGCTGTCGGCCTTGGCCATAATAATGACGTCCTTGAATTCCGGGTGCAGCTTCATGATCACTGAAAACGGAACACAGGCGATGTTGTCCTGCGGATTGTCGCCGGTTCCCAGCGCCTGCTTCTGTTCCTCCAAAACGCCGATGACCGTAAATACATGCCCCTCAAGGAGCACCTCCTGCCCCACTGGATTCTCGCCGTTGGGGAACAGGGTCTTGGCGGTGGTGTGACCCAGAACAGTGACGTCAGAGCGATACTCGTTGTCGGTTTCGTTGAAGAACCGGCCGCTGGTCATGTTGAAATCGTTGATCTGGGCAACCGAAGGTCCGTCTCCCTCCAGGATGACGTTCTTCGCCCGGAGATTGCCCCGCCGGACTTCGCTTGACCCCGCGCCAACCTCGTAGTTTGCAATCTGACCTAACGGAGTGGCCGCCACGATGTGGGGCAACTGCGCGACACCGTCAACCCATTCCGCTTTGATGTCCTTGCGCTGCAGCACTTCCATGGGCTGACGCCCAAACGTTGCCCAGGACATTTTGGAAACGATGATCGTGCTTGAGCCAAGAGATTGGATGTTGCCAAGCACGTTCGCATTGAGCCCGTTGATGACCGCGCCGATCACGATGATTGTGGATACACCGATCACGATGCCCAGAACAGTCAGGAACGAGCGAAGCGGATTGCGCCACAACACGTCGAGCGCAAGCGCGATCGCCTCTTTGAATTCGCCGAGTCTGCCTGACTTTCGCATTTCGCCCGCTCTCCCGATTAATCGGCCCGCAATGCAACAACCGGATCAAGCCTGGCCGCCTTCGCCGCCGGATACACGCCGAAAAACAACCCTACGCTTGTGGCTACAATCAACCCCATGAGCACCGACCAGATTTGCACCGAACTTGGAAGCGAGGTCGTCAAACTCACAATCTTCGCAAGCAGAATGCCCAGGGTTACTCCGCAGACTCCCCCGACGAGTGCGATCGTCGAGGATTCGATCAGGAACTGCATGCGAATGTCGCTTTGCCGCGCACCGAGCGACTTGCGCAGGCCAATCTCGCGGGTCCGCTCGGTCACCGAAACCAGCATGATATTCATGATCACGATTCCGCCCACGATGAGCGAAATCGACGCGATCCCGATGGTCACGCCGAAAAACGTCCCGCTGATGCTACTCCAGATTGAAAGGAACGACGCGTTGGTCTCCATCGCGAAATCGTCGGGGTCGGAGTACTTGAGGTGACGGCGGCCGCGTACAATCATGCGTACCTCGTCCATCGTCGGATCCAGGCGCTTGGTGCCGGCAGCTTTCACCCACAACCGCACCGAATCGTCCCTTGCGTACATCGCCTGGTAAGTGGTCAGCGGCATGATCACCCAGTTGTCCTGCGACTGGCCCATCACCGATCCTCTTTTTTTCGCCACGCCGATGATTTCACACGTTCCGGTGTCCACGCGAATTTGCTTGCCAATGGGGTTTGAACCAGGCAGCAGCTTGTCCACGATGTCGAACCCCACGATGCATACTGGCGCCGAGCGCTCAACGTCCAAGCGCGTAAAATAGCGTCCCTGCGCGAGCTCGCGGCTTAGGACCTCCGGCATCTCGTGCGTGAATCCCACAATGTTGGAATCGGAAAGATAGTTGGTGCCGTATTTCACCTGTCCGACCTTCTGCAGGTTCGCCGCAACAGCGTCGCAGCTGACACAGGAGTCGCGAAGAGCCACGTAGTCATCGTAGTAAAACTTCCGGCGCTTCTGAGCGTCCGCCCACTGATCGATGCTGGTGATGATCGAAGGCGAGCGATTGATCATGAACACGTCTGCGCCCAGGCCAACAACCTTTTCAGCGACGTAGCGGTTCAGCCCGCTCACCAGGCTGACCACCGCAATCACTGACGTCACTCCGATCACGACGCCGAGCAGCGTGAGCACGCTGCGCATCTTATGCGACCAGAGACTTGCTGTGGCGATCCTCACGGCTTCGCCCATCGACATCGAGGTTTTACCTGGCATGGTCCCCTGTGCACCCAGTCATGATAATGATACGCCCGAAGCCCGCCGAAGTTGCATGCTCGAGAGCCCTCCATCCGCTTTTTGTACTGTATTTGACGGGCATTAGGCCCGAATGTCACAAAATGACCCAAGCTCCTGGCTCGGTTCTATCGCCGAAAATCCGGTTCTCTATCGATGTATTCGAAAAACTATAGTAACCACAGAAATCTATTAGAAACGGTATGGCGACGGTTCCTTGATTCGTATAAGTCCTTAAAATTCAGCCAAATACTGAGCTCCGGCTATGGCAAGTCGCTTGCAACCCATCAGTTGGGCAAACCCTGAAACCATCCTGTTTTTCGCTAAGTTTTAAGTCACCGAGGGGGACACTGAAATGCGATTGAATCACCTATTGGGGCGCGGGCTTCTCTCCGTTGCTGTCGGTCTGCTACTGGCGTCTGTAGCTCTCGGCCAGTCGATCGTCACCGGAGCCATCACTGGTGCGGTAACGGATCCTTCCGGAGCCATCATCTCGGAAGCGACCGTCACCTTGAAAGACCCCGCGACGGGGCAGGTCAGCAGCATCACCACGAACACCAGCGGAATTTATCAGTTCTCGCTGCTCAAGCCGGGCGTGTACGTAATCACAGTATCGCACACGGGCTTCAAGCAGACGACCGAGTCGGTCGAGGCGAAGGTCGGAAACACCACGACGGCGGATGTCAAGCTCGAACTTGGCGAGGCAACCTCCACCATCGAAGTCACCGGCGCGGCTCCAATGCTGCAGACCGAAGACGCCAACATCTCTACGACGTTCGATGAGAAGCAGATTCAGAATATTCCAAACCCCGGTAACGACATTACCTATGTGGCGCAAACAGCTCCGGGCGTAACCATGAACAACTCGACCCTGGGCGGTTACGGCAACTTCAGCGCCTTCGGCCTGCCTGCGACTGCGAACCTGTTCACGATCAACGGGAACGACTACAACGATCCGTTCCTGAACCTGAACAACACGGGCGCAAGCAACCTACTGCTCGGCAACAATGACCTTCAGGAATTTGTCGTGGTTGAAAACGCCTACACGGTTCAATACGGTCGTCAAGCCGGTGCGCAGATCGACTACACAACGAAGTCAGGCTCGAACGCTTTCCACGGCAACGCCACGTATGACTGGACTGGTCGCGCCCTGAATGCGAACGATCCGGTGAACAAGCTTGAAGGCGGTACGCGGCCGTTTGAGAACAATAACCAGTGGGCCGCTCAGGTAGGTGGCCCGATCATCAAGAACAAGGCGTTCTTCTCGGTCGACTACGAAGGGATTCGTTACATCTTCGGGTCGACGGCAAGCGTCACGGCACCTACGCCCGCATTTGAAAGCTACGTTCTGGGAAATATCCCGCAGGACCCTGGCACGCTTGCGTTCTACAACAACGTCTTCAGCCTGTATAACGCTGCGAAAGGGATCGGCGGAGCGACTCCAAATGACGGCTCATGCGGCGGAATTACGGCCACCATCGGAGCTGCTCAGGACTGCACCCAATCATGGGTAGATACTCTATCCGACGGGAACAAGGAATGGCTGCTGATCGGCCGGGTGGACTACGTTTTCGATGAAAACGACAAGATATTCGGCCGCGTCAAGTTTGATCGTGGCCTCCAGCCCACCTACACCGACCCGATCAATCCGACTTTCAACAACAACAGTAACCAGCCCCAGGACGAGGGTCAGCTCAACTACACCCACGTGTTCAGCCCGACGGTGGTCAACAACTTCATCGGTTCGGTTCTGTATTACTCCGCGATCTTCGGGAACCTGAATCCGACAAAGGCGCTAGGCCTGTTTCCCGGTAACCTATTGTTCCTGGACGGAAATACCGACACCGAAGGCGCGATCGTTCCGTTGGGAACCGGATCGGGAAATACTAACGGGTTCGGCGGTGGTTTCCTTTTCCCACAAGGGCGCAACGTTACGCAATGGGGCGTGGTCGACGACCTCTCGATCGCACGAGGGAATAACACCTTCAAGCTGGGCGTTAACTTCCGGCGCGACGACGTGAGCGACTTCACGGCAGCCGAGATAACAAAGTACCCCGTGATCGAAACCTCGATGCTCGGTTTCGCGAACGACGAAATTACCCCGACGTTTGGGCCTGCTAGCACTCCTCCTGGCTCGACGATCTTCAACTTCTCGCAGAACCTGGACCAGCCGATTTCAATCTACAGCTTCGGCGTGTACTTCCAGGACGAGATGCGCGTAACGTCCAAACTCAAGTTGACCATGGGGCTTCGTGCTGAGCGAAACTCGGGCGGGTCATGCAACCATGGCTGCGCGACGGAGGCAACCACCGGCTCGTTCGAAACGGTTTCGCACGGCGCCGATATCCCTTACAACCAATCGTTTGGCACCGGTCAGAGCACCATCCTGAACGTCGAAAAAGTCGTGTTTGAGCCACGCATTGGACTTGCCTGGAGCCCGGTCGGTCAGAACACCGTTATCCGCACCGGAGTCGGGATGTTTTCAGACCTCTATCCAGGCGTCGTGCTCGACTCGTTCACAACGGACTTTCCCAGGACCAATCTGTGGAATATTGACCCTGGGCCGGCCACCGTCGCATTCGACGGCGGTACACCCAGCACGTCAGCTTTCCCAGCCAGCGGCCCGTCGGTCGTTCAACAGTGCAACACCGCCTTTGCGGCGAACTACGCAGCGGGTGGGAGCCTGTCGGGTCCGGGCGTCAACCTCGTCAACTCCTATTCAGCGCTGTCGAATCCAGCCGCCTGCTTTTCGCCTTCCGGCACGCCTCTGGTCCCGAACTACAACTCGACCGCCAACAAGATCCTGAATCCAAAGTATGTGGAATGGAACCTCGAAATCCAGCACAGCTTTGGCCGTACGATGGCGTTCTCGATCAATTACGTAGGAAACATCGGGTTCGATGAGCTTCTCCAGAATCCGTACCTGAACGCGTTTTGCGATGCGAATTGCACGTCCATCACTCCGGCGACCGCAACCAGCCCGGCGATTGTGAATTATGATCTGTCCGGTGTCGGACTGCCCACTTCAGCACCCGACCCCCGGGTTGGCAGCGTTTTGACGCTGACCAACGCCGCGCACTCCAACTACAACGGCCTTACCTTCTCCGTCAAAGAGAACGGGTGGCATGGATTGACGGCGCAGTTCAACTACACCTACTCGCATGCACTGGATGTGGTCTCAAACGGCGGAACCGGAGAGACCCCGTTCAGCGCGATCACCAGCATCGGCGAGCAAGTCAATCCGTTCAACCCGAACGTAGGTTACGGGTCAGCGGACTACGATGCCCGTCACGTCCTGAGCGCCAACTATGTTTACCAGTTGCCGTTCCGGAGCGAGCACCGGTTGCTCAACGCTGCGATTGGCGGATGGCAGTGGTCGGGAACCTTCTTCTTCCACACAGGGTTCCCGTTCAGCGTCGTCGATGGTGCGACTGTGAACGCCCTGACAGCCAGCAACAACTTCGACAAGGCCGTCATACTGCTCCAGCCTGTGCCAGGGTTCGATCAAAGGAACTTCCCCAACGGGCGCAAGTGCCTGCAATGGCTCGTCGGCGGGCCCACGTGCTTCACGCAGTCTGACTTCGAACCTGCGACAGAATTCGGGGGCGGACGTAACGCATTCCGCGGACCCGGTTTCTTCGGAGGCGATATGAGCCTGCGCAAGAAGTTCGAGCTGATCAGTGAAGACCGGCTGTCTTTTGAAATCGGGGTAAACGCCTTCAACGTGTTCAACCACGTTAACGTAGGCGCTCCGTTTTCATCCACAACTCCCGAGCTGCCGTTCGGCGGAGCGTTCTTTACGGCGACGCCTCCGACGTCACCCTACGGTGCGTTCGCAGCAGCCGCAACAGACATGAGGATGGCTCAAATCGTCGGAAAGCTGGTGTTCTAGGCTTCGGCGAAAGCTGTTCACGGGTATACAGGGGCGGCCTGGAAGTCGGGCCGCCCTTTCTTTTTTGTGGAAGAGGTATCGAACGGCTACTCAGGTATCCTGACGTCTAGACCATACGCTTCCGTATGGAAAACTGCCGTTCCGGCGGGACTTCCCAGAGGGCACCATTTCTGCCATAGTTAAGACACCCAGCCAGCACAGTTCGCATCATAGAATTGCAGCCCGACGGTAGGCATGGCGATCCCGGCCCTTAGTCATGCCCAATAGCCCAATCCCTCGTGTCAGGGCGACTCTGAGGTTCAATTTCTCCCAAGGAGGATGTTTTCATGATTCGTAAACTGTCTTTATTGGCTGGAGTGCTTTTGCTGGGGTCCCTTTCAGCGAGTGCACAAGCGCTCAGCGACAAAATCGAGCTCTTTGGCGGCTACTCCTACATGCGCACTGACTCACCTTCCTACAACCTGAATGGTTGGGAAATCGCCGGCCAATATAAGGTGACTCCTTGGCTGGGCGGTGTGGCGGACTTCGACGGTCATTACGGCTCGCCCAATGGCTTCAGCTCTTCAGTGAACACATATCTGTTCGGTCCCGAGGTTTCCTGGCCGGCCCGCGTTTCACCGTTCGCCCACGTGCTCTTCGGGGGCGCTCATGTCAGTTCAGGCGGCTTCTCGGACAATTCCTGGGCCATGGCGATTGGCGGAGGTATCGACACCCGGCTCGTTCATGGCGTCTATTGGCGGATCATACAGGGTGATTACCTTCCAACGCACTTCAGCGGCGTCCGGGAAGACAATGCCCGACTCTCAACCGGAATCGTGCTTAAGTTCTAGACGCGAGTCGTTCAGGCGATCCAAGAAGCGGGTCGCTGCGCAGGCGATCCGCTTATTGGAACCTGTTAATTCCAGGACCTGACTTCCGAACGGGAGTTTCTTGCGAGGTGGTCCTGTGCCTCGACCGCACATCGCCGCGCGGCGGCCATGTGCATCCGGGTGATGCTTCCTCAACGCACGGTCGTAGAACAGATCGCGGGAACACCGGTCCTGGTAGACGTACTTCCCTCGAAATAGGCTGCGTTTGATTCTGCAAAGCGTACGCTGATCTGGCAGCCCTCGGTCAACCTGCTCTCCGCTTTTGCTGAATCATTGAGACCGCGGTACATCGAGGACGCCGAGAAGCAGCTCGACGCAACACCGCCCTGGCAAGCCTTGTCGAACTCCTCAATCGCCCGGTTGTTATCAGCCGCGGTACCAGCACCGGCGCGGTAGCATTCGCCCAGGCCCCCGCAGCCACGTGACCAGCCCAGCGCGCACGATTGCCCTAGCAGTGCAAAGGCCTGGGCAGGGTCCTTCCCAACGCCTTCCCCGGCGAAATAGAGCGATCCCAGAAGAAAACAGCTCTCGCCGTCACCGTGATTGCAGGCAGTCTGAAAAGAGCTGCCGTTGCTTTCGGTTACCACCTTCATCAGACCGGCACAACCATTGGGCAAACCCAGCTCGCAGGCGTGGGCAAAGTCCTTGCCTGCGGCAGCTGGGTCGCGCGGGAGCATCTGGCCCTGGTCAAGCGCGGCTCCTGACAGCATGCAGGCAGGCCCCGAGCCATGGACGCACGAGATGTTCATCTCCCGGATCCAGCTCTGGCAGGCAGTCGGTCGGCCCTGAACACATGCCTCGCGCCAAAACTCCGGGTTGGATCCGGGAATGGAGCTCGCAAGGAATCCAGTCGCAGACATGACCGTAAAAAGGCACACCCAGACTCCCATGTAGGCATAGTTTGCAACTCGCGGGGTCCAGGCTGGCAGACGGATGCGTCCTTCAAGCGCCACGCTTGCCCGGTCCAGAGCCCGTACGGTCAAATTGAGCGGCGGAACGCAAACCAGCTTGTCATAGAACGTCGGCGCGCCGAGCCAGCCCAACAGCCAATAAAGTCCAAATACCAGGGCACCGTAGAGCGCGCCGAACACAATTTTCCCAAAGTTCTTCCGCGGCGAAGTGGCCGGATCGGTCACCAGCAGGTGCAGGCCGAGGAAAACCGCCGCCGGAATATTGGTGTCGATGAAGTAGTAGAGCCCGGTTGAGTGGGTGAAGGCGAGATTCATCACATACAGCGTTGCCGCTGCCGAAAGCGTGACCAGCGTCACCGAAAACAGGGCTTGAACCACGAGCCCCAGAAGAAAGATCTCGAGATAAATATATGGGGGTCGATTAAAACTGACCGCAATTTCCTCGCCCCAGGTGAGCTGGGTACTGTGGGTGAGGATCAAACCTACCGAAAAGATGAACAGCGCAACGGCGGAGGGATTGAAAATGTGGGCGCGGCGTCCGTCTCTGTTCCAGGTGATGTACGCCTTGCAAAGCACACCGGTAGCAAGCATGAGGAACTGCAGGAAGTACCAATCCGGCTTGAACCACAGAAACAGGTTCGTGCTCAGCACAATGGGAAACGGACCAAACCCGAGTGTCCACTTATCATCGCGCCACCAGGACACCTGCATGTCGAGGACGTAGACAAATACGAGTTGCGCAAGGATCAGCGGGATCTGGTGGTAGACCTCGCGCCAATACCACCCCCAGTAGATGTAAATGCAGGTGTGCATCGTAAGTTGCACATAGTGGACGGGTTTAGCCAGGATCTCGTATCGCAGCGTGCGGCCGGTCCTGAGGACCCTGCGGCGCAGGAGAAAGAGGAATACCAGCAGTATGCCTGCGGCTCCGACAATCGACCACACCAGTCGCGAATTGGTATTTACCGTAGGGAGAAACACAAAACAGGCCAACAGCACGTTCAGTGAGAATGCCAGCCCCAGGGGCGAGAACTGATTCGAGGGAACCGGTTTGCCCTTTTGCCGAGTCGCCGTTCGTGCTTGCTGCTTCACCGAGCTGGTACCCCGAGTAATTTAACGCGGAGTATACACGAGTATGGCTGTTGTTCCCTGGCTCGCGCACGGCCAAGGGTAGCCGACGCACGGCGTGGGGCAACACTAAAATCGTCTTCCGGTTCTCATTCCAGCACAAAGTTTACGGTGATTTGCGTCTCGACCTCGACCGCCTGTCCATCGAGCAGCGTCGGTCGATAGCGCCACTGCCGCACAGCGGCCCGCGCAGCCTGGGCAAGGATGGGGTCCCCGCTCAGCACCTCTATCTGGTGCACCTCGCCATCGGTTGCGATCACCGCGCGAAGCACCACACTGCCTGAGCGACGGAGCGTCTTTGCAAGTAGCGGATATTCCGGCTCAACGCGATGAACCAGCGAAGCATCCATCACCCCCAAACTGACCATGCGAGGTTTCCGCACCGGTGCGGGACGCACCACCGGGGCCAAGGGACCGTTGTCAGTCCCTGCCGGCATCCAGTCCGGTGAACCCTCCTGTGTAAGGGAATCTCCATAGGCCTCAACTCCGGGAGGCTCCGGATCCGGCGTACTCGCGACGTGCGAAGGAATTCTGGGAGGCTGGAAAATCTGCCGTTCGGCAATATTTCGCCGATTGGGCGGCTGGCGATTGCTCTCGCGAGGATGCACCGCGCGGGCGCGTTGCTCGCCGCGGTAGGGCGGTACCGGGGTAAAAAGGAGACGCGCGGGCAAGACGCCCAGAGTTACCAGTGGCCACAGCAGCACGCAAGCAATCACGATGGCCTCAAGCGCAAGCGAGGCGACCAGCGCCTTCCCCCGAAGCACCCGCAGACGCCACGCGATTGCTGTCTACCATGCACTGCGAGAGGTTTCCGAGATCGCTCATAGACACACCTCCGTCGTTCTGTTCGACACCCTTGAAATTGCTTCTGCGGTGCCTCGCTCCGGACCCGCTGAGCGAGCGGCACGGCGTAGGATTGAGGTCGCGCGATCTTTACATCTATAGACACCGGCGCGGCAAAGCGGTGCCCTGACAGCTGATTTATGGAAGCCAGGTGCGTGTAATCTGCTGTAAATGGGTTGGTTAGGTCGTTGTTGCAGATAGCTGCATCACTGTGCCGCTTCGGTGCGTCTAAGGGTTTGTAGGCACCTCCGATTGGAGGTCATAAAGGGGTCATCATGAGTCGCTCTTCTAGTGAAACAGTGGGTGTTCGCTTTACGGGCTGGGCCGCGCTGAACCGCGACCCTCTTGAAGACACGGTTGAGTATACGTGCCCGCATTGCGGGACTCGAGGAACCAAGGCCGCCCGCAGGCCGCGGTCTGAGTATCATTTCACCGACGGGTTCGTGCAGGACCTGCAGGGTGAGATGAGCCGTTGCTCGGGCTGCAAGCGGTCGCTGCGGTTGTCTCCCGTAGTCCTGCTGCATGACCGGGTGGAACAGCGGCGATTCAACGCCGTGTTCCTGGCGGACGCGGAAATCTCCAAGAACTAAGCAGCTTGGCGACGGTTCCAGGCGTCGGAACCTTCCTCCGACGGGTGTGCCTTGACCGCTCGCGGATCTAGACCACCTCGGGTGCCAGGTGGCGCTTCTCCATCTCGCTGCGGACGTGATTGAATGCCTCATCCACGGTGTCTGCGAACTGAAGCATTTTGTACTCGCGCTCGTTGACGGTGCCGGTGCGCACCATGTGCCGCCAGTCGATCACCTTGTGCCAGTATTTTCTCCCGTATATCAGAACCAAATGATGGGAGGAGACCTTTTTCGTCTGCAGCAGCGTGAGGATCTCCCACAGTTCGTCCATCGTGCCGAAACCTCCGGGGAAAACGATCAGAGCCTTGGCCATCTGCGCAAACCATAATTTGCGCATGAAGAAATAATGGAAGCAGAAATTCAGATCCGGGCTGATGTATGGGTTCGGGCGCTGCTCGTGCGGGAGCTGAATGCTCAATCCCATCGAGGGCCCTCCGGCTTCGGCCGCCCCGCGGTTGGCTGCTTCCATGATTCCCGGACCGCCGCCTGAGCAGATGACGAAGCGCTTGGGCTCCGACCCCAGAGTCATGGACCAGGACGTGATCCGGCGCGAAAGCTCACGAGCCTCCTCGTAATAGCGCGACATGCCCACAATGGATTTCGCGGCGATCAACTTCGTACGCCATCCGCCGGTGCTGCGCCCGCGCGCGGCTTTGCGCAATTTCTGAAGCTGTGCGACGGCGCGATCGCGCGGCTGAATGCGCGCCGAACCAAATATGACGATCGTGTCGGCGACGTTGGCCCGGCGAATGCGGTTGATCGGGTCAATATACTCGGCCAGAATCCGCAGCGGCCTGGCCGGAAGACTCTCCATAAACTCCGGATCCTGGTAGGCCAGCTTCGACATCGGCAAATGACCGAAACGCTTCATGGTTCCCCCTCGCAAGTTGTGCAGGAAGCATTCTAGCTCGCCCCTCCACCGCAGTGCGCCCGGATCGCACCCAAGGGTCCGATCGTGTAACGCCCGGCGAAACCAGGATCCGGGACGCTCATCTGGATTCGCGATCCGAGATAGTGCAGGCGCAAGGTACAGGAGAAGATCAGGACAAAGTCTGGTATCCGAGTCAGGGTATAGGACTGTCCCTGGGACAGCCCCACAGGGTCTAGGAAGCGCTGCGGGCCGCTGGGGTGCCCTTGGGTTGCTCGGCGAGGAGTTCGCTTGCGGTGAAGATCGAGCGGTAATTGTATTTCGAGCGCAGCATCTGGGATCCTCCCTCTTCGCGATCGACCAGACTGATTACGGCGACGACCTCGCAGCCTTCGCGCTCTGCAGCTTCGATCGCTTCCTGCGTGGAACCGCCCGTGGTGCAGACTTCGTCCACGATCGCGACCTTCTTGCCCCGTGGATTCTCCAGGCCTTCCAGCTGCTTCTGGCGACCGTGCTTCTTCGCTTCCTTGCGCACCAGGAAACCCGGCAGCGGCCGTCGCTCGATCGCGCTCACCACACCAGCCGCGGTGACCAGTGGGTCTGCGCCCATGCTCAGACCCCCAATTGCCTCCGGTGTGATGCCCATCTCATCGAGCAGCTCAAGAACGCAGTAGCCGGTCAGCAGCGCGCCTTCGGGGTCAAGCGTCGTCAGCTTGCAATCCATGTAGTAGTTGCTCTTCTTGCCGGAAGAAAGCGTAAATTCCCCGCGGACCATTGATTTAGTCCGCAGCAAATTCGCGAGCCTTTCGCGGTGACTCATTATTTCTTCTCCGGTTCAGCGGCAGGTTCTTCTTCCAGGATGGCGGCGGCAGCAGCGATGCGGTCGCCTTCATCCAGACGCAGCAGCCGAACGCCTTGCGTCGAGCGCCCGGCCTCGCGGATTTCGCCGGAGTGCACGCGAATCACCTTGCCGTGGCCGGTGATGATCATCACGTCGGAATCCTCGCGCACCTGCAGCGCCGCCACAACCGGGCCGTTGCGGTCGGTTGACTTCAGATTGATGACGCCCTTGCCGCCGCGCGAGGTGACGCGATACTCGGCAAGCGGCGTTCGCTTGCCGTAGCCTTTTTCGGCGACGGTGAGCATCAGCGAGGTGAGCGAGTCGCGGATCTCGTCGCTTTCCAGCTCGTCAAGCACCTGGGTCGTCTTCTTGTATTCCTTCTGAATGATCCCGAAGTCCACCTGCACGGCGTCCATCGAAACCACGAAGTCGCCCTTGGCGAGATCCATGCCGTTGACGCCGCCGGCGGCGCGGCCCATGGCGCGCACCTCGGTTTCGCGGAACAGGATGGCCTGGCCATCGTGGCTTGCAAGGAAAACCATCTGCTTGCCGTCGGTGAGCTTGGCGCCGATGAGCTCGTTGTTTGAATCCAGATTGATGGCGATGATTCCCGAGGGCCGCGGATTTGAAAATTCGGCAAGCTCGGTTTTCTTCACCGTTCCGTCTTTCGTCGCGAGCAGAACGTAGCGGCCGGCTTCTTCCAGATTATGCGTGGGGACCACGGCCCGAAGGGTCTCGCCCTCCTGAAAACGCACCAGGTTCGCAAGGGCCTTTCCGCGCGTGGCCGCAGCAGCCTCGGGAATCTCGTACACTTTCAGCCAGTACACGCGGCCCTTGGAGGTGAACAGCAGGATGTAGCTGTGCGCGGAGGCCACGAAAAAGTGTTCGACGAAGTCGTCGTCGCGCGTTTTCGCGCCGATGCGGCCCTTGCCGCCGCGCGATTGATGCCTGTAGGTCTCAACCGAGGTGCGTTTCACGTAGCCCGCGTGGCTGACCGTGATAGCCATCTCTTCGTCCTTGATCAGGTCCTCAAGCTTGATCTCCTCGACGCGGTCCACAATCTGCGTGCGGCGATCGTCGCCGTAGGACTTCAGCACTTCACGCAGCTCGGCGACGATTACACCTTTGAGCTTTTGCTCGCTTGCCAGGATGGACTGCAGCTCGGCGACGCGCTCGCGGATTTGGGCAAGCTCCTTGAGGATTTCATCGACCGACAGCTGCGTCAGGCGGTGCAACTGCAATTCAAGAATCGCGTCAATCTGGATGTAGCTGAGGCCCAGGCCCTCGCCGGAACCGGCGACGGTGATGCCGTATTTCTTGGCGTCCAGCTTCATGCCGCGAATGGTGGTTTCCCTGCTGCCCACCAGGACGCGCACCGACTTGTTTTCGAAGAATTCGTGCAAATTCTCGCGGGCAATTGCCCGGCTGGCCGATCCGCGAATTATTTTGATGACGTCGTCAATGTTGTCCAGAGCAATGTGGTAGCCGAGCAGGATGTGCTCGCGCTCCTGAGCCTTGCGCAAATCATACTGCGTGCGGCGGCGGACCACGTCTACGCGGTGTTCGATGAACAGCCGCAGCAATTCGAGCAGGCCCAGCTCGCGCGGTTGTCCGGCGACAATGGCGAGCAGTATCATGCCGAACGACTCCTGCATCTGCGTCTGCTTGAACAGGTGCGCGAGGATGATTTGGGGTTCTTCGTCGCGCTTTGTTTCGATCACGATGCGCATGCCGTCGCGGTCGCTTTCGTCACGGATATCGGCAATGCCTTCGATTTTCTTGTTCTGAATCAGCTCGGCAATGTGCTCGATCAGCCGCGCTTTGTTCACCTGGTAGGGCAGCTCGGTAACCACGATGTCCTGGCGGTCCTTGCCGCGCTGTTCGATGGCGGCCTTGGCGCGCACCTGGAACGATCCGCGGCCGGTCGTATATGCCTGTTCGATGCCCTGGCGACCGTAGATGTAGCCGCCGGTCGGGAAATCCGGGCCCGGGACGAGCTTCATCAGCCTCTTCAGGTTCGTGTCGGGTTCCTCGATCAGCAGGATCGCGGCTTCCACGATTTCCTTCAGATTGTGCGGCGGGATGTTCGTGGCCATGCCGACGGCAATGCCGGAAGATCCGTTGACGAGCAGGCTTGGAATGCGCGTGGGTAATACGACGGGCTCGTGCTCGCTCTCATCGAAATTGGGTATGAAATCTACGGTTTCCTTTTCGATATCGGCGAGCATTTCCTCGGCGATTTTCGACAGGCGCGCTTCGGTGTAACGCATCGCCGCCGGCGGATCGCCATCGACGGAACCGAAGTTTCCCTGACCGTCCACCAGTGGGTAGCGCATGTTGAAATCCTGGGCCATGCGGACCAGCGCGTCGTACACCGGCGAATCGCCGTGGGGATGGAACTTGCCAAGGACCTCGCCGACGATCTTCGCGCACTTGCGGTAGGACTTGGTCGAGGTCAGGCCCAGCTCGTACATGCCAAACAGAATGCGGCGGTGTACCGGCTTGAGTCCGTCGCGCACGTCGGGCAGGGCGCGCCCGATGATTACGCTCATGGCGTAATCCAGGTACGATTTCTTCATCTCCGATTCGATATCGACCGGAGTCAGTATCTGCTGCTGATTTGGATCGTCCGCCATGAAATCCCCTCAGTGAATGTCGCTACTTTGCCGCCGGATCGTATTTGACGGCGCAGACCAGATTCCCTTCCGTATCCAGAAACTTGATGATCCAGCCAACGCCGGGAATCGCAGCCATGGGCATCACGATCTTGCCACCGTTTGCTTCGACCGCCCGGGCCGCGGCGTCCACATCGTCGACAACGATCGAGCATTCAAAACCGATCACGGGCTGCGGCGCGGAATTAAATTTGCGCGATTGCAGCGCGCCGAGCGGGGCAAGGTAGTTGCCCGCGCCGTCCTGGATCTGGCAGAAGTCGGTCATTGCACCGCCGTAGCCCTGAAACGTCCAGCCGAAAACACCGCCGTAGAATTTTCGCGCGCGCTCCAGATCATCGGCGTGAATTGCAAAGTGAGCAAGTTGACTGGTCATCCCAGAGCCCCCAGGAATCTTTTGACCACCCGGTAGGTCGCAGCATCCAGAGCCCGCGCCCATCCCAAGCACGCACAGCCCTCTAGATGTCCAGGTTCACGACTTCCAGGGCGTTCTCCTCGATGAATTTGCGGCGCTCCTCGACGTTTTCGCCCATGAGCGTCGAGAAAATGGTCTCGGCGGCGACGGCGTCCTCCAAGCGCACTTTCAGCAGCGTGCGCGTCTCGGCGTTCATCGTCGTGGCCCAGAGCTGCTCGGGGTTCATCTCGCCCAGACCTTTGAAGCGCGTGATGGTGAAATCCTTCTTGGCGTCTTCCAGAACGTAGTTCAGCACCGCAACCGAGTCCTCCTTCACGACCTTGTCGCCATTGTGGGTGACCGTGAACGGCGGCTTGTCGCTTTCCCCGATCGCCTGGTGGAGCGTGCGCAGGCGCTTGTAGTCCGGCGTCGCTGCCAGCGCCCAGTTGATGCGCCGCTCGCCGCCGTTGGTCAGTACCAGCTCGTGCAGGCTGTGCTCCTCATCAAAGGAGAGCTTGGCCTCGAGATTCAGTTTGGCCTTCTCGATCGCCTTCACCAGCTCCTGCAGCTTCTTCTTGTCGGCGAAATCGGCTTTCTTGTCGAGGTCGCTTTCGGCCAGCAGCTCGACAAGTTTCGGATCGCGCAGACGGCGCCCGAGCTTCGCGGAAATCTGTTCCAGCTCCTGAATGTTCAGCAGAAACTGGGTGAGGTCTCCGCCTTCCAGCGCTTTCCCCGTCTTGCCCTTGACGACATGCTCTTCGGTCGCGCGCTTCATCAGTTCGCGGGAAAATTCGCGCTCGTCGCGGATGTAGCGGTCCATCTTGCCGCGCTTGACCCGGTAGAGCGGCGGCTGGGCGATGTAGATGTGCTCCTTCTCGATCAGCTCGCGCATGTGGCGAAAAAAGAACGTCAGCAACAGCGTGCGAATGTGGCTGCCGTCGACGTCCGCGTCGGTCATCAGGATGACTTTGTGATACCGCAGCTTGCTTGCGTCGAAATCGTCCTTGCCGATGCCGGTTCCAAGCGCCGTGATGATGCAGCGGATTTCCTCGTGGCCGAGCATCTTGTCGTAGCGGGCCTTTTCGACGTTCAGGATCTTGCCCTTGAGCGGCAGGATGGCCTGATAGCGGCGGTCGCGCCCGCCCTTGGCCGAGCCGCCGGCCGACTCTCCTTCGACGATGAACAGTTCGCAGCGCGCCGGATCCCGTTCCTGGCAATCGGCGAGCTTGCCCGGCAAGCCGCTGGAATCAAGTGCGGACTTGCGGCGGGTCAGCTCGCGAGCCTTGCGCGCTGCTTCGCGGGCGCGGGCGGCGTCAATGCACTTGCCGATGATTTTTCGTGCGATCGAGGAGTGCTTGTCGAAATATTCCCCGAGCTTTTCGTTGACCAGCGATTCGACCAGACCCTTGATATCGCTGTTGAGCTTGCCCTTGGTCTGGCCCTCGAACTGCGGCTGGGGAAGCTTAACGGAGACGACGGCAACCAGGCCCTCGCGGACATCGTCGCCATTGATCGAGACCTCGTCCTTCTGCTCCTTGAGCATGCCGAACGAATTTGCGTAGTAGTTGATGGTGCGCGTAAGCGCGGAGCGGAAGCCGGAAAGGTGGGTTCCGCCGTCTACGGTGTTGATGGTGTTGGCGAAGGCGAAAATATTTTCGGCGTAGCTGTCGTTGTACTGCAGCGCGATTTCCATATCCACCTGCTCGCGCTTGCCCTCCATGTAGATGGGCGAATCGTGCAGCACGCCCTTGCCGCGATTCAGGTGCTTGACGAACTCCGAGATGCCGCCGGTAAACCGGAACTCGGTTTTCTTGTTCGAGCGCTCGTCCTCAAGAGTGATTTTCAGGCCCTTGTTCAGGAAAGCGAGCTCGCGGAGGCGCTGCGAGAGCGTATCGTAGCTGTAGGCGATGGTCGTGAAGATGGAAGGGTCGGCGTGAAAGGTAATCTTTGTTCCTGTTTTTTTCGTTTTGCCGGAAGCCTTGAGCTTCGACGTGGGGACGCCTTTTTCGTAAGACTGCTCCCAGACTTCGCCTTCGCGCCAGATCTCAAGGTCCAGCCAGTCGGAAAGCGCGTTCACGACTGAAACGCCGACGCCGTGTAGCCCGCCAGACACCTTGTAGGTGTCGCTATCGAATTTTCCCCCTGCGTGAAGCACCGTCATTACGACCTCGGCGGCAGGCTTTTTCTCCGTCGCATGCATGTCCACGGGGATGCCGCGGCCATTGTCAATTACGGTGACGCTGTTGTCGTCGTGCACGACCACGTTGATTTCGTCGCAGTAGCCAGCCATTGCTTCGTCAACGGAGTTGTCGGCAACTTCCCAGACCAGGTGGTGCAAGCCCATTTCACCGGTCGAGCCAATGTACATGGCCGGGCGCTTGCGGACAGCTTCGATGCCGCCCAGGACCTTGATCGAGGTCGCGTCATACTTGTGCCCGGCGACCTTGGCGGCCGGAGTCTCTTTGTCAGGCATGAATCGTGCGTCTCCCCTCAGATGGCGAGTGATTCTTGGCGATGCTGTGATTCTCGAGTCGTACTAGGGAAGGCGGTCGCGCGGAAAGTGCCCGACATTGCCTTGCCCATTGGCCCCTATCGCTCGAAAAATCTCGCTCGAGCTGGGACTCGAAGGGTTTTTCAGGGCTCCATCCCGTCCCGTTCCGAAAAATTCGGGCGGACGCGGCGAAGCCTTCTTTTCTCCCCGCAGAGGAGGAGTTCAAATGTTGCGACCGAACGTCAACAGCGGCTAATTCCAGCGCTTGCAGGACCAGCCGAACACATAGTTGGTACGAATAAAATGCCGTTCGGCAGGAATCTCAACAACTGAAATTTTACCGGATACAGCACCAATCCACAAGACGATTCTCGGTAACCGTGAGAGATTTATCCTTCCTAAATTCAGTAGTTTACAGTGATTTTTATGGGCGAGGGCAGCTGGGAGATGGCAGGCTTTTCAGGCGCGAAAAAAAAGCACCGGGACACCCGCAGGACAGGCTGCAAAACGAAGCTTTGTTGCACTTTGTCGGCCGCACGAGCTCAGATGCGCATGGGCATGACAACGTAGCGGTAGCGGCTGGATTCGTCGCCCAGAGGACGGAGCTGCCCCGCGGATTGTTCGTCCTTCAGCTCGAAACTGATCGGACCGTCGGCGGCGGCGGCGAGAAAATCAAGAAGGTACTGCGCATTGAAGCCGATGGCGATTGTTTCGCCTTTGAATTCTTTTTCGATGACTTCTTTTGCTTCGCCATATTCCGGACTGGACGCGGAAATTTCCAGACCTTCCTTGGCCAGCATGAACTTCACCGCGTGCGAGCGCTGATCGGCGAGCTGGGAAACGCGGCGGAGCGCGTCCTGGAGCTCGCTGCGCTCAATGGTGACCGTTTTATTGACATCGCGCGGCAGGACCGCCTCGTAATTCGGGAACTGGCCGGTGAGCTTGCGACACGTCAGCAGGCGTCCTCCGAACTGGAAAAATAGGTGGCTTTCGTCCTGAGCGAATTCAACGACGGCATCATCGCCTGATTCCGCGGCCAGTCGCTGCACTTCATTCATCGCCTTCTTCGGGACCAGCACCCGGGTTTCGCTGGGGAGTCCTTCGAACTTGTGATCGGTCTCGACCATGGCCAGGCGGTGGCCGTCGGTTGCGACCATCGTCAGAGATGTGGGTTTCACGACCAGCAGCGCGCCATTCAGGGTGTAGCGCGATTCTTCCAGCGAAATGGCAAATGTAGTCTTGGCAATGACACTCGCGAGCAGTTTTGCGGGAATCTTCACCAGCGCATGCGGAAATTCCGGAAGAGCCGGGAAATTGTCTTTCGACATACCCACAAGTTTGTAATTCCGGCGATCGCAGGTGAGGTGAACCCAGTGATTCTCGAGCAGCTTGAAGCGAATCTCCCCGTCCGGAAGCAACCGTACAAGCTCAAGAAGCTTTTTGGCCGGAATTGTGCCCGCGCCTTCCTTGCTGACCTTCGCCTCGCACGACGTGCGAATACTCAACTCAAGGTCGGTCGCCGTAATCGTCAGCCGGTTACCTTTCGCCTCGCAAAGCAGGTTCGACAAAATGGGAATCGTTGTCTTGCGTTCAACGACTCCTTGCGTCAGCAAAAGCTCTTCGAGCAAATCAAATTTCTTTACGCTGAATTCCATCTCGTGTGCAGTCCTTACGCTGGTTTCTGGGCTCATTTTTGAGTACGGCTACTGTACTTCTTTTCTTAATTTCTATAAAGATAAGAAAACCGTCGTCACCGCCGCACATGTGGATTTCCGCAAAAGCCTCCTAACCCGCGTTGCACACTCGGCTTAGCGCGCTACCGGTGCTGTGCAAATCCAAGTGCCGCAGTGCAAAAGGGTCGTCGGGGCCGGAACAATGGCAATCTAAGAGCGTCTTGCACAATCCGTCCACAGCCTGCGAGCGGGGCGAGGCACAAACCTGACCACAACTCTATCCGAATGAATCCAGTAGCCTGTTGATCGTTTTGTTCAAATCTTTGTCAACCTGGCGCAGGGTCTCGATCTTGTTGATCGAGTGCAGGACGGTGGTGTGGTGCTTGCCTCCGAACTGTTTACCGATTTCCGGAAGCGATGCGGACGTAAGCTGCTTGACCAGGAACATGGCAACCTGGCGCGGGTAGGCGATGACCTTGGAGTTGCTGCGAATCTTCAGATCCTGGGCGCGCAGTCCGAAGACTTCGCCGACCGCCTTCTGAATCTGCTCGATGGTAACTTTCTTTTCCTGCGTCTCGATAATGGCCTTGAGCACCTGCTGCGCCGTCGGGAGGTTGATTTCCGCACCGGTGAGCGACGCATAGGCCATCAGCCGGATCAGCGCGCCTTCCAGTTCGCGGATGTTGGACTTGATGGCACGCGCGATGAATTCGGCGACGTCATCGGGCAGGTGTACGCGCTCGTTATCGGCCTGCTTCTGGAGAATGGCGATTTTCGTTTCCAGATCAGGCATCTGGATATCGGCGATCAACCCCCATTCAAAGCGCGAGCGCAGGCGTTCCTCGATCGAGGAGATCTCCTTGGGCGGGCAATCAGACGAGATCACGATCTGTTTCTGCTGGTCATAGAGCGCGTTGAACGTATGAAAAAACTCTTCCTGCGTGCGCTCGGCCCGCGCAATAAACTGAATGTCATCCACCATCAGGACGTCCATGTTGCGGAACCGGTCGCGGAACGCCGGCATGCGCTCGAAACGGATCGAGGCAATCACTTCGTTGGTAAACTTCTCCGCGCTGATGTAGGTGAGCCGCAGCGCCGGGTTCCGGCGCTTCAGCGTGTGGCCGATCGCCTGCATCAGGTGTGTCTTGCCCAGCCCCACTCCCCCGTACAGGAACAGCGGGTTGTAGGATTTCGAGGGCTGCTCGGCCACAGCGACAGCTGCGGCGTGCGCGAACTGGTTTGACGAACCCACGATGAACTTGTCAAATGTGTAGCGCGGGTTGAGCTGGTTACTTGCCGAGTCAAAGTCGAGCTTTGCCTGAACAGACACGGCTGGATTCGCAGCGGCAGGCATCGCATCGACACAAACATATTCCAAGGCCAGTCCCGGCCGGCCAATCTCGACCAGCACGGCTTGCAGCAGCTCGCCATAGGTTTCAGTCAGCCGCTTGCAGAACAGCCGCGTGGGAACGCGGACGACCAGCAGGTTTTCTTCTGTCCGTTCCTGTCGCGTTGGGCGGAACCAGGTTGCGTAGCTGTGTGGATTTACGCGCCGCTCCGCATGTTGCAGGATCTTGTCCCAGAGATTCATCTAGAAAATCAGCCCCCGCGCAATTTCCACCGATGTGGAAATGCTGTGGAAACCCTCTCGCCCCGCAAGAGGGGGTACTAGGTGGTGAAGCCTTTCAGGCTCAATTCAGCAAGATCGCGCCCCGATCCTGCGGCATGCTTATGAGTTGGTATCTGGTCGCAAATTGTCTCAGTTAGGCGAGCGGGGATTCTGCCTAAACGCAACGCTATGAGCAAGAGAAAATTTCATCCCGAGCAGGCACTTGCTCCACACCGGATTCACAGTTTTTCCACAGCATAATTTTGCGCGTGAATTTTTAAAAAACCATCGATCGCAGCGCATTGAACGGGCCTTGCGTCACGTTTGGCCCGGCAAAAGTGCAGCCGATTTTCCACAGTGTTCATTTCAACAAGCGGCTCAACGGTTACGGATTTGAGGGCGACGGCGATTGTCTTTCAGGCGGAGCAAAGTCGAAAATCCCCTGAGGGTCGGCGGCAACCAGTATGCGATCTCGCTCGACCAGGATCGCGCTTGCGGCGATCCGCACGCCATCCTTGGTGGACATTCGGTAGGACGCGCGGCGGTTGCCGTCCTTGTCGAAATGCACAAGCTCATCGCCGATGGCAATCCAGAGTTCCTGCGTGACCGGATCGACACTGAGTGCGCGGATCGCTGGCCTCATCGAGGAGGGTACGTCGCCTTGCTCGATGGTGATTGTCGTCCAGCGCTTGGCCTCCCCCAGGGGAGTGAATTCGGAGGCAGGCAAAGACACCTCGTAGGACGCATAACCAAAACGGTCGTATCGCCGGAGAGTCAGGTCGGGCAAGTCGCTGAAGACAAAATAGATGTGCCCGGCCCAATCCCCATAGATCCGGCCCGGACTTAGCGACTGCTTGGCGCTTGCGCCGGGAATCTCGCCAAAACTGCGGGCCAACTTTCCGTGCGCGTCAAAAATATTGATCAGTTGCGTGCCCCGCAGACCTGCGACCGCGAACTCGCCTCCCGCGAGAGCAGCAACCGACATCGGCCCTGTTACCGGAATCGTCGCATCCAGCGTCCCATCGGGCTCGAAGATTTTCACGGCGTTCGCTCCGCGGTCGGCAACGAACAAGTGCCCGCTTGAGTCCACATCAATATCCTGTGCGTAAACTATTTTTACGCCGCGCGAATTCGCGTTGGGAATCTGGCCAATGCGCTTGCCGTCCGCCTGGTAGATCTCGATCACGCTCGCGGGAGCGGCCAGTACGTAGTAGCGCCCGGCGGAATCGCTTTTGATCGACACGACGCCGGGCCCGATCTCAGGAAACACGCGCGAGCGTGCAAGAAGGTCGCGGGAAAATTCCTGGTCTTGTGCGAGGGTGCGCGAATGATTCGATCCGGCGGCAACAGCAACCAGAACGAAGACGCTCACGCCGATTTGTAAGCGGCGAAACAAGGACTGGGCAATCGTATCCGCTACCGGTGGCAAGGATGCCAGCGTGTGCCGGAGCGTTGCTTGCGCCGAACCAGGCCGAACAGCCGGTGAGCCTCGAAGACGCCGGCTAGTCGAGCCGGAAGTTAAGGCGGTCAATCGAGCGCGCGCGGCCCGTGGATTGATCGACGTCCGCCATAATGGCGTTCATCTGGATGTCGCCTTCGGCGACGACGAATCGCGCCGGCATGGCGTCGAGAAATTTCTGCAGCACGCTCTTCTTGTCCATGCCGATCACCGAATCGTGCGGCCCGGTCATGCCTACGTCGGTGATGTAGGCCGTGCCGCCCGGCAGGACATGATAGTCGGCGGTCGGAACGTGCGTGTGCGTGCCGACCACCACGGATACCTTGCCGTCCAGATACCAGCCCATGGCCTGCTTTTCCGATGTGGCCTCGGCATGCATGTCCACGAAAATCACTTTCACATCCGGGGGAATCTTCGCCAGTTCGCGCGTGGCCGTGCGGAAGGGATCCTCAAGCGGCGTCATATAGGTGCGGCCCTGCAGATTCAAGACCGCATAGCCCACGCCATTTTTCGCGCGACCCACGTACAGACCGCTGCCGGGAGAGCCCTCGGGGAAATTCGCCGGCCGCAACAGGCGCGGCTCGTGCGGGAAGAAATCCATGATCTCCTTGCGGTCCCAAATGTGATTGCCGCCGGAGATCACTTCGATCCCGCATGCAAAAAGGTCTTCGGCGATACGCGGCGTGATGCCAAAACCGGAAGCGGAGTTTTCTCCATTGGCGATGCAAAGGTCAATTTCGCGCTGCGCGAGAATGTCTGCGAGCCGGTCGTGAACGATCTTGCGGCCAGGCGAGCCTACGATGTCGCCAATGAAAAGGATTTTCAGACCAGAACCTTTCCCAGAAAGATCAGGTCCCTCGACTCACTGCGTTCGCCAGGGACTGCAATGCCGGTCGCATCAAAGGAGCGGTCCACTAGGCCGTGCGCTGCTAGGCCCTGAACCCCACAAATAGGTGGGTGCCCTGCGCCTGCTTTCAGGCTTTTCACTCACCGGCAAGCCGGCGCGGGAAATGCACAAGGGCAGGACGACGCGGACTCCCTGGGATCCAGTGTTGGTTCAATAGGCTTTCGCAACGTCACCTGCTTCGCAGGCCATCTCCGCGGAATATTGTAGCAGGAAAGCGCGGTGCCACGTTTCGACGCTCGGGCGACCTGGACCGATTGGGGCAAGCTGTGAAGCCAAAGGCGTCATGGTGTTCGCTTAGGCTTGCGACCGGCAAAAGCTGAAGCGCGTGTTGGGGGGAGTGGCCCCTCGGTGGGGTGTACCGACGGGCCGTGGGGTGGTGCGGGGCCCTGGTGATAATCCTCAGCCCGCGACGCTAGAAATGCCGAGTGAGATCGCCAAGGCGAGCGGCGTATTCACATCCTTCATCTTGACGGCAAAATACTCGGCGAAGCGCGTCTCAAGAAACAGCGGTTCGCCGATCGTCTGTTCCGGCGGCTCAAAATCTTCCCCGGCGGGCACCGGTTGGGACCCGGGCTTAGCACAGCTGCCCGATAGCAGCACCCCTGCCAGGAACAAAGCCCACGCGAGCAGCCACGCCACTGCTACGTAGCCCCCTGGACGCGTCGGTCGTGTCACAGGACCCCGACTAGAAACTGAACTTCGCCGCGAGTTGCACAAGCCTCGGCGGTTGCGCGCTCACAACGTCGCCGAACGTCGAGCTATCGATATTTCCGCCCACGGATTGCGGTCCAAAGAACTGAGCGTGGTTGAAAATGTTGAAGGCTTCGATGCGGAACTGAAGCGATTTCGATTCGGTCAGGTGAACGTTCTTCAGCAGGGCCATGTCGTAGTTGTCCAGGCCCGGGCCGTAGAAGAATCGCCGTTTGGAGGTGCCCGGTGTACCCAGGGCGTTTTCGGGAAACTCAGCCGTATTGAAATAGGGCTTGCCGCTGCGGGGGTTCGGGTTCAGATCCAGAGGGCCGCCGGAATAGTCTGGTTCGTCCACGCCAAAATTGTTGATGCCGTTCGGCTCCGATCCAAGCAGCGAATTGTCGCCGAAATTTATCAGTGTCACCGGCAGGCCGCTGCTGAAGCGGGTGATTCCGGAGAGTTCCCAGCCCTGCGTCCAGCCGTTTGAGACTCCGAAGACGCGTTCCAGCGGAATCTTGTAGCTGTAGCTGACGACGAAATTATGCTTCACATCAAATGCGGAGAGCGCCTTGCTCAGCGACGGATCGATCGGATTGACTGCCTCTCCAAGATTGGATGACTGATCCTGGCTCTTGCTGAAGGTGTATCCGGCCAATACATTCAGGCGTTTGCTGGTGTGGCGCAGGGTGACCTGCAAGGCGTTGTAATTGGAATTGCCGATGGTGGCTTGATTGGCATTGCTGCCGAACTCCGGCCCGAGCGGCTCACGTGTGCCCTGAATCACCTTCCCGGTGGAAGTCCTGTACGTGGTGTCTTCGCCGAATGGGCCACACGGCGTTTGGCCGGGCGCGAGGTTCGCAGGATTGCTTAGGAACAAACACAGCGCCGGACTACCGGGGTTTGCTTCCTCAATTACGAGCAGACGGTGGGCTTGCGTGCCCACATAGTTGAGGCTGAGCACGGTATTTGCGCCAAGCCCGCGCTCAAGCGACAGCATGTATTCCTCGGTGTAAGGAATGCGGTTGGTCGTAAGGTAGTTCGGCAGTCCCGTAATGGGCTCGAATTGCGCCCAGTGGATGTTGTCGTCCGGATGTTTGGCGCTTGAGTTGAGCGGCGCAAGCGTCACCGGGAATACCTGGCCGAGCGAATCGCCGGTCGATGCGGTGACAAAGGGAGTCGCAAACAACGGCGGGGCCGGGCTGGTGTAGGTGGTTCCATAGGGCGCATTGGCGGACATCACGCCAATGGTGAGCGCCTCGATCGCGGTGTAAAACATGCCAAAGCTCGCGCGGATGCTGGTTTTGCCCGGGCCGCCCAATATTTTGGAGAACATGCCGTCGCCCGTTGCACTAGGTGAGTAGGCCAGGCCAATGCGCGGAGCAAAATCGCGATTCCCCGGAGGCGCAAGCGTTCGCGGCACTCCGGGATCGGTGGGGTACAGAATGCCTGCCGGAGCTCCCGGGAAGACCACAGACTGCTCGCCCGGCACGAATGTCGCGATCTGGTTGAACCTCTCATACCAGGGCTCGATCCGATCCCAGCGCAGGCCATAATTGAGCGTAAGGTTGTGGGTCACGCGCCAGCTGTCTTGGGCGTAGAGGCCCACGTATTTGTTGCGGCCGTAAAAAGGCTGCAGCTGGCTCTGGTTGTACTGGCTGGGAATTCCCAACAGGAAATCCGCGAAGTCAGACCCCGTCTCGGTGCCGAAGAAAAGGAAACTTCCGTTGAATTGCGCTGTCGCGTTGACGTTGATCTGATCGTAATGAAACTCGCCGCCCACTTTGATCGTATGAGTCCCGATCACTTTTGAGAAATTATCGAGGACTTGAAACGTATTGCCGGCCTGTCTCAGTTCGTTCGTGTTGGTCCCAATCGTGAAACTGTTTAAGGCGACGCTTTCCACGCCCTCGGTTTTTGGCGAAAGAGGCACAATTCCAGGGGTTCCCGGACCGACTTCAAATCCCTGGGACGCCAGGCTCACGCCCACTCCGCCTACAGGCTTGCCGAGATCATTTGAATCGCGCAGGTAGCTGAAATGGAATTCGTTGAGCGCGGTCGCGCTCAGGGTTTTTGTGGCGCCAAGGTCAACCAGCTGCGAGCGGCCCGTGTAGAGCGCGTTGAAACCCGGGACGTTCGCGCCGCCCTGGGCTACGGGATAGGGGTTGTTCTGCGACCAGTCATCCAGGAAGTAATAGGCCGACAACAGGCCCCAGCGCGTGTTGGCATCCAGCCGGTAGGCGCCCTTGTCGTCGCGCAAGGTTTCATTGAAGGCGGAGGTGGAAAACGTCCCATTTGGATTGTTGGGTGTTGGAATGTATTTCAGCAGGTTGATGGCAGGTGCAGACCAGGCGCTGGTTGGAATCGTGAGCGTTGGCAGAACGCATTGCGACGTCGACGTGCAGCCAGTGGTATAGGTCGCAGAGGGATCGCCCGGCTCATGCTCACCGGCAGAAAAATAGTATGGCTCGCCGGCGGAAACCGGGTATTTCAGCCTTTCTGACAGATCGCCTGCCCAACCCGTTCCAGTCACGGTCGTGGGGATGATGTTTCCT
>Ga0209008_1000042_pt1 | contig 69039 bp, 57 predicted proteins | sample JacPin_JW_Ref_O3_FD_187963 | JGI IMG/M metagenome (GOLD analysis project Ga0209008, IMG submission 187963) | Forest soil microbial communities from Algoma, Ontario, Canada - Jack Pine, Ontario site 1_JW_Ref_O3 (SPAdes) (version 2) | ecosystem: Environmental > Terrestrial > Soil > Boreal... | reverse complement strand
GCCACCTGTTCGAATCGTTCTTCGCGACTGGCGACAACAAAGCGCCTGCGCCGGTTTTCGAAGCGAAGGTTACCGCCGACGGCGATGTCGGTTACGAACACTGGGTCTCGAACCCAGGCGAGCCCGGATCAATGGCGGGTACCGATGCCTTCGTGGTACGGCACGGGAAAATCCTGTTTCACACCGTAGTGGAAGTGCACTCTGCGGTCGATTCCCGGCCCTAAAGGCGGTGCCGCAGCAGCGCCTGCACTCTCGTTCCCATCCCGAGATGGCTTTTCACTGTCCATGATGGCAAACTAAAGCTGCCCTGCCACCGAATCGGTCTTTCGGGGACTGCGGATCATCCTTAGCCCGCCGCTACCCTCTTGGTTGCCGTTCGCGCAATCACATTCTTCGCGCGCGCGAAACACTTCGCAGCTCTTTTGAGCGTGCGCCAAAGGAACGAACGACGTGCACACACCCAAGAATGGCCCCACGAGTAACGGAGCTCCACCGCGCGGAGAACGCCGGACCTTTCCGCGCTATCGTCCCAAATCATTTACCTACGTAAATGTTGGCGACAGCAACGGCGGAATTGTGTCGGATGCGAGTGAAAGCGGTTTGCAAATCACAACTGCTCAGGCAGTCACTGCGGGAGAGCGAATCGAGCTCTTGGTTCAAACCGGCATGGGCGAAGAGCCCATCGAGGCGACCGGTCGCGCCGTCTGGCTCTCCGACTCACGCAAGACGGCGGGACTCCAGTTCGTCGAAGTTACCGACGACCGGCGCCGCCGAATAACCGATTGGATCGCGCGTAACAGCAGCGACGCCGAATCCCCGGTCCAGAATCCAGCGCCATCGAAGCAGTCTGTGCCACTTACCGAAGAGCTTGAAAAGATGTTTCCGCTGGAACGGTATGTTCACGAGCCTCCTGCGGCCAGACCGGCTGCGCCCAAACCCCGTGCCGTCGCTCCTGCGCTCAAAATTGCTCCGCCCAAACCATCGTCCAGCGATTCGACACCGCAGCCGGCAACCCAGTTTCCGCGTCCATCGCCTGAGTTTCCGAACCCAATGCACAGAGCCCTCTACGAGGTTTGCCGCGAGCCGCATTCACTCAGCGAATCACCCGCGCGGTCCGCGACGGCACGGATCGCCCTAATCGTCTGCGCCATAATAATCGTGGGCTTGCTCGCGAGCATTATTGTCGGCCCGTTTCCTTTTTGGCGGCGATCTGCTAACCAGGCGCCGCCGGCTTCGGTCACCAACGCGCCGGCGCCAACTGCCGATGCCTCGCAACCGACGGCGAACCAAATAGGTCCGGGCGGTCAGGCTCCTTCTGACAATTCCTCGCAGCCCGAGGAGCGGACCGCGAATGCCACCGCTTCGGGTAACGGCGCGCGGCCCTCGGCGGGCATAAACGCTCCGCCTCCCATGGATGCCGGTCCAAGACCGAGTGGCGACATTTCGACTGATGCTTTATCGGTTCCACCGACGCCGGACGACAAAGCGATCCTGGTTACACCGCCGGCTCCGGGCTCGGACCCGGCATTGGTAACTCTGCCTCAGCAAGCAATCGCGGCTTCCGATGTCGTGGCGATTGGCGTTCAGAGCTCCGCGCTCGTATCAGCGGAGTCCGGTTCACAACATCATGCCGAGCGCTTGGAATTCGGGATGATTGCGGCGTCTCCGCCAGCTGTCTCCCTGCCGGCGGCAGTTGCGCGAGAAAGCGGCGCGGAAATCGTTCGCTTGCGAGCTGTCATCGACGAGCAAGGAGAGATCAAGAGCCTGGATGCGACTCACGGACGTACGGATCTGATACCGTTATCCGAGAATTTGGTTCGCCAGTGGAGCCAGACTCCGGCGCGATTGAATGGAAAGCCGATTCAATCATTCGAAGACATCACGTTGAGCTTCCGAGGCGGACGTTAAGTACCACGCTTCTGACTATTTGATGAGCAGCAGAATGCGGCCGTGAACGTTTGGTTCCATTTGCTCCAGACTCCAGGCGTATCGCAGGCGTTCCAAGTGCGGCCATGCGGTCGGGGTGACATTGTGTGCGCAGCCATTCCCGATTGGCGACGCTCCTTCAAGAAGAAAAATTGTCCGTTCGGTTGAGTTTGGGATTAGCATCAAGCTACCGTGCGGATGACTGGAAGCCTTTCGCGGGTTCCTGTTGACGGCGGGGTCGTTTCCGCCCGCATGGTTTGGCCGCGTGTCTCCCGATTTGTCACCTTCTCGGTTATGGTGCGACTTCTACTTTGCGCGCTAGTCACAGCGTCTTTGGTAGGCTCATCAGAGGCCCAGAGAGGGGTAGGCCCTCAACCATCTCATGAAGCGAATACGAATCTGCCATGGGCTATCGGTGCATATTATGACGGTCCGCTCCCCGATCTCGCTTCGGCCAAGACCGCCGGACTTCTCGACGCGGAAGCTTGCAGCTCTTGGACTGAATACGGGGTTCGTAGTCCGACTGTAAGCACTGCCAGACTGGCGGTTCCCGAAAAGGCGAGCTCCGAGTATCAAAAGGGCTGTGATGACTACAAGAGTAAGAAGCTCGCACAATCCGAAGAACATCTTCGCAAGGCGATCACGGTGTACGCAGCTTACGCCGCTGCGTGGGTGTTGTTAGGTCAAGTACTCGATGCACAGCAGAAGAGGCCCGAGGCTCGGGAAGCATGTTCGCAGGCATCTAGTGTCGACCCGAAGTACGTAGCTCCCTATCTGTGTTTAGCGGAGCTCTCCGCCGCGGAGAGCGACTGGGAACAGGTTGCTAGGTTAGCCGAACGAGCTCTTGAACTCGACCCCGTTAGGAACATCTATTCGTTCTATTATGCCGCGTACGCGGGCGTTCATCTTCGCCGCTTCCGTGAAGCGGAAACCAGTGCCCTTGCGGCCCTTCAGCTCGATAGGTTCAACTTCCTTCCTCAATTACACCTGTTGCTGGCTCAGGTCTATGCGGAAAAGGGCGACGGCCCCTCAGAGATCGCGGAGTTGCGAGAATTCTTGAGATTGGCTCCGAATTCCGACGATGCGGCGGGAGCGAAGAACACGCTCGCCGAGATCGAATCAGGCCCCCCGAAATAGCCCCCAATCAAGTTTTCAGGATTCGACTGCCGCCACGCTTGTAGAAAAACAGCGCAAGAATAAAGGGAAGCACGGAGGCTCATAGGAGCGCAGAAGTAAAGTCGATCTTTAAGTGGTCAGGAAAAATGGAAATCATCAAAAATCCATCAGACTGTTTTGAGTTCACTGTTCAGATCAGACGTTTTATCGGCGGCAGTCCGCACCTTGACGCCCTGCGTCGTGGCGTGAAGGACGACACAGTGACCCACGTGTTCGGTTTCGCGGAGAAAATATTACGTTGTCTGCGATGTGGCCCGCTTGGGGCTCCGTACCGCTTCGGAAGCGCGGTCGGAAATACTCGCGATACATCTCTTGCCGAGTTCGCGGCTTCCGAAGGACACGTATTTATCGACACAATGGAACTCATTGCACCGAATATGTTTGAGATCGCTCTGGGCTCGTGAGCGCTTGAAGCAGCGTTCGGTTTACGGTTGGTTGACCACAGAGCCGTTTTCACGGGACCACGTGGTCAGAGGCTTCACAGGGGACAACCGTTTGCTCGCCTTCAGCGCACGTTTATTCTTAGGCTTAGTCTTCTTATTCGGCATGGGCAAATCCTCCGAAGTAGAATTATCTGCGGATGGTACATCCCTTGATCATTTATGTCGATAGCCGACGACCGCGACGAAGCCAACGGCTGGGGCGCTTGCAATCTTGACGCGAGATCGTCGTCGCGGAAATCGTGTCCACGAACCGTCGCAGTTCAAACAACCAATCGACGAGTAAAGGATGAGAGCAACGCCGTGATAAGACTAACAGCTCGAGGCCCCGGTGACAGTTCCCGCCGCGTCGAAGTGATGCGCTCCGGCCCCATCCTGAGCCGCCCCAGCGGCATTTGCGTCGTGCTGCTTCGGTGGCCGCGCGCTCGCTCTATATCACGGTGTACACCGTCCGTTGCCTAACGTTGGGGCGCGGACCCTCTACTCGGGGCGCACCTGATCTGAGCTGTAACCGGACGTCAGTTTGAAATTTTCGGTCTTCACGTAGCGCAGGCTATTCAACGCGTCTGCAAGCGCTCGTCTTTCGTCGCTGCCGCTTGGACTCGCCCGCAGTTGTTGAATCCGTTGAGAGATTTCCGTTTCGGCTTCCTTTACGCGTTCGAGGAGGTCGGAAGAACCAAGAGGCTTTTGTAACGCATGAAGGAAGAGAGGATACCAACGCTGAGATTCAATCTCGGCCATTTTGATCCTTTCTTTTTTACGAGACCTCTCCTTCGCTCTCTGGCCAAACTTGGCCTCGAGCTTAGAATCTGGCTGAAGGCGTTACTGTTCCAAATTGAACACTTTTCATTAAAATTGTACGTTTTGGCACGGGCTGGCTAAACCGACAGTTTTGCGGAAATTTCAATCAAAGCGGGGTGTGTGCTCCGCGATCGTGGGGATTGGTCCTGGTCTCGTACCGCGCGGAGTCGCGCCCAGTTGGACGCTTCAATGCGGAAGGTCCCGATAACGGTCGAACTTCTCTTGGCGGGCGTGCCGATCGAACGAGTTGCAGTTCTATTGGGCCCATTCCGGCGTTAAGACGACAAATTCGCGCTATTCGGCGTGGTCTTTGGCCCGGCAGCAACAGCTCGAGGAGGACGTCCGGAAGACTTGGAAGCTGCCTTAGACCGTCACGCCTAGGTCACGCAACGTAATAAACTAAAGCATAGAAAATAGCATAAGAATAACGGGATGTAATGGTGCCGGAGGAGGGAGTCGAACCCACACGGCCTTGCGACCAACGGATTTTGAGTCCGCCGCGTCTGCCATTCCGCCACTCCGGCTTGGGAACATCTTAGGCTACCTTCGAAATCGCGGCAACTGATTGACTCGGCGTGCAGTCCGGCGCCCGGTCGTGCTTGAAACAAGTGCGCGCGTGGACTAGCATGCGCCAGTCCCGATGATCGCCCGCCTCCGACGTTGGTTTCTCAACCCCGCATTTCTCGTGGGCTTTGTCGCATTTCTGGCGGCATTCGTGGTCCAATCCGGCGAACTCGGTTCAAGCGATACCACTCATCGCCTGCAAGCCGCCCACTCTTTCTGGACCTCCGAGCCGCCCGTTGACCCGCAGGACTACCCCGAGTTCGGCGTCCATGGTCGCAACGGCAAGCTTTACGGCTGGTACGGTATCGGGCAATCCCTGCTCATGCTTCCTGCGGATGTCGTGGGCACCTACCTTGAGCGCCTGCCGGCCTTTGACGGCTACGACGCGGATCCATCGGTGCGCGACATCTTCGTCAGCTACACGACGGATATCCTAATCAGCGTCCTGAGTGCGCTGGTTTGCTTCCGCTTGCTTGGACTTTTCGGGTTCGGCACTATCCAGCAGATCTCGGGTGTGCTGGCACTGATTTTCTGCACGACGTTTCTCCAGTACGCCCAGAATATGATGGAGAACAACTACATCCTGCTGCTAACTCTCACCGGACTCACGTTTCAGTATGAGTGGCTTTTGAGGCGCGACCGCCGCGCGTTGCTGATTGGTTCGGTTGCGCTCGGCGCAAACTTGCTCACGCGCCTGACAACCGGAATGGACATCTTCGCCGTGTTACTGTTCCTCGCGCTGACGTCGTGGTTCTCTGGCGCGCGAGGCTGGGAGCTGCGGTCCAGGTTTGCCCGTTACGTGATAACGGCGTTTCCTGTGTATGCGATCTTTTTGCTTCTTGATCGTCTCTACCAATACTGGCGGTTTGGCTCATTCCTAAACACCTACATGAGCGTGTTTGCCCGCGAGCAGAAAATGTTGAACCCCGGGTTGCCCGGTGCGTATCCGTTTGAAACTCCATTCCATGTGGGATTCCTGGGCGCCCTGTTCGAGCCGGAAAAAACTATATTCCTGTTCGACCCTCTCGTCGTGCTGGCGGTGCTTCTCTGCGCGGTGGCATGGAGGCGCTTCGGGCCCCAGATTCGCGCCTACCTGATCGCTTTTGGGGTGCTTTTGCTTTCCTATATCTGCTTCTACGCCACATTTACCGTCTGGAGCGGGGATTTCGCCTGGGGCGACCGCTACGTCTCAACCGCAGCGCAGCTGGTCGGGTTCATCACCGTGCCGCTGCTGATGAGGCATCGTGCGGTCCTTGGCAGGACCCTTTGGACAATCGCAATGGGTCTTATCGTGGCCAGCGTATTGGTCCAGCTTTCATCCGTCATGTTTTGGTTTCCGCTCGAAATCTATCAAATGGACACGATTGGGCATCCGACATTTGTTGTCGCGCTGCGAATGAAGAATATCGCCGCGTTCAGCCTTGGGAAAATGGAGCAGTGGGGCCTTGTAAATGATTCCATGAACTACGACCCTTGGGATTACGCGCACATCACTTCGTTCAACTTCCTTCCGTTTCTGTTGGCGCGAATCGGGAAAGCCGCAGGTTGGGTTGTTCGTCTGGTCACGGTAGTCTGGTCTGTGGCCTTGGCCGCGTTGATTTCGCTGCTGGCCTATATTTGCAGGGAGTCAAATCGACCCCGAGGAGCGTCTAAGTTAACGGAAATCTCAGTCTGAGGAGAAAACATGAGAATTAATTTCGCTTTCGTTTGCACGCTGATCCTGCTCGCCGGCATTTCGCCCGCTCCTGCCTGCGCTCAAATGGGGGGCAACGTCGCGAGCCCGCCGGCCAAGGCCGATTGCAAGTTTTCAGACGGCAAGACGATCCATGTCGACTATTCGAGTCCAAGGATGAAGGGGCGCAAGATTTTTGGCGACCTGGTTCCCTATGGCGAGCCATGGCGAGCCGGCGCGAACGAAGCGACCACGCTCGTGATTGACGCCGACGTGAGCGTGGGAGGCAAGACGGTGCCCGCGGGAAGCTACACGCTTTTCGCGCTCCCAACGGCGGCCGCGTGGACGCTGATCATCAGCAAGCAGACAGGCGAATGGGGAATTCCGTATCCGGGAGAGTCCTACGACTTTACTCGCGTGCCGATGAAACTGTCGAAGCTCGATTCTCCGATGGAAGACTTCATGATCGCATTCGACCAGGGCGGCGCAACGTGCACGCTTCGTCTAGCCTGGGAATCCACGCAAGCCTCTGTGCAGATTTCCGAGAAGAAGTAGCGAGAACTACTGCTGCACGCGGGCCTGAGCCTTCGCGCCGTGCTCGCCGGGGTGGACGATGGCGCGGAATACGCGACCACGCCCGATCAGATGCTCGCCGGACCTCGCCTCGACGTCGAAGACCAGGAAGCGACCTTTATGTTTCACGAACCGAGCCCATGCGCGAACCGTTGCGCCGATTCCCACGGCCTTCAAGTGATCTACCTCAATACGCGTGCCCACTGAAATAGCACCAGGCGGCAGTTCCGGGGAAAGCGCCTGTACCGTTGCATGCTCCATCAATCCGATCATGGAGGGAGTTGAAAACACCGCTGGAAGATTCGGGTTCACCACCTGAATGGTGTGTTCCAGCTGCACCACGCGCTCGATGGTCGCTTCAAGCCCGGGCCGAAGACGGTGCTCGGGCAACGCGGCCGCGGTTTTCTCGGATTTCCTTTTCGGTGTCGGTGAGGAAGCTGATTTTGACGACCGCATATTGCGCTTGGTTTTTCGTGGGTTCATGTCAGAGGCTCGCGGCGCGCCTGGCGGGGCGTGGCTAGGATCGTGCGTGGCGTAACAAAGCTTCGCGCAAACTGCAAAAGCGTGACGCCCAGCTGGTTCCAGAGTCGCCGCTTCAGGCTGCGATAATCCTGCGAGCCGCTGAAGACGTCACCGATCAGATCCCGGAATGCCGGCGAGTGCCCGAGCAGCTGCACCATTCGAGTCGTGATCGCTCCGCCGAGAAAAGTGCCGCGAAACATTCTTCGCGCGATGTTGGCGGCGAATTCTAGATCGTCAGAGAAAGCCGCCCGCAAGCGCTCGGGATAGGCCTGTGGCTGGCCTTCGATCAGCGCCTGCGCCAGCAAATCCCCGGAACGCAGCGCATAATAAAGTCCCTCGCCGGTGATTGGGTCCACACACGCCGCTGCGTCGCCGGCCATCGCCCAGTTTCTTCCCGCGATGCGCCGGCCGCGAATCGTCTGCGCTTCCGGCGAAGGCAGCACGTGGCTGTAGAACCGCGCGTGGTCCATGCAGATGTTTTCTTCCCGCACAAATTCGTCGAGATGGCGGCGAAGCTGTTGCGTCGGGTTCTGGCCCATCTTTGCGCAGATGCCGACGGAAAGATGATCGGCGCGCGGAAACGACCACAGGTAGCCCTCGAATTCCTTCAGGAACTTTACCTTGATGATGTCTTCCTCGGTCGGCACGAAGTAGCCGAGCGTCACTTCCAGATCCATTGCGCCCAGAGCCGTCGTTCCCGGCAGCAGCTGGTTACGCGCTCCGGCCGCAAGTACCACGAAGTCCGCACAATGTTGTTCGCCCCCGGCCGTCAGGCGCACCTGCGTGCGGTTCGTGTCCACGCTGGTCACGCGCGAGCGCACCGCCGAGCAGCCCGCCGCGACTGCGCGGTCGAGCAGCAATCCGTTCAGCACCTTGCGAGCGTAAATCACGATTGGATGGCTCATCTCGAGTCGCGCGCGGTCTCCGCCGCCTGAAATCAGCTCCGCTGTGCGCACGATTTTCTTAGGTTGGGGTCCATCGAGAAGGAAAGGGTATGCCTGAATCGCTTTATGGGTGAGACCACCGCCGCACGGCTTCTCCCACGCCAGGCGCTCGTCGAAAATCGTAACGCGAAAACCTTGGCTCGAGAGCCGTTCGCCGCAAAGCGCGCCGGCGGGTCCGCCCCCTACAATCGCAATGTCTCTCATGGCCCTTGTGAAGGTCCCGTGGTGACTCGGATACGGCTAGCGAAAACACACCCGATTTGAAACTGGACGAAATTATATCACTGAAAATCCCGGTCGCATCGGCGCGCCGACGCGGAATCGGCTCGCTACCCGGATGCCCGAGGGACCTGCCGCAGCGAGCGCCATCGCGCCCGGCAACACTCCCGCATGGTAGAATCATGGTTTCGGCCGCTCCTTCCGGAACGGGCTGATAGGTAGACGTTTGGGACAGGTCGTTTCTTCCAGTGAGCGCATCTGCCACCGGGGCCCGTGGAAACGCCCCGCGGAGGGACGGGTGTGCGCCAGCGGTCATGACCTAAGGCTGCGCCCGGTTCCCATCTACCCGCTTGAGCCCGCCGATTTCATCGCCCTCCTGATCGAGTCTATTGCGGAGCGGCGCGCATGATTCTGCCCCTGGTTTCCGAACTCCTGGCACGAGTTTCTCGCCGGGCTGCCGTCGAAACGGCTTGCGACAAGTTGCGCCACCAGGGAGGCGAAGTTCGTCTGGCAGGGCTCACCGAGTCGGCGAAGGCGCTGCTGGTTCCGCTCATTTTTTCTGAGCTGGGGCGGCCTGCAATTTTGCTGGTCGAGTCCAATCAGCGCGCCGAAGAGTTCCTTGAACCGATTCGTTGGTTTTACAGCGCCGTTACCGGGAAACCAGGGCGCCGGGTCGCGCATTTCCCCGCGCACGACGTGCCGCCGTACGAAAACCGCTCTCCCCATGCAGAGATTTCCGAAGATCGCGCGGTCGCCCTGTGGCGGCTGGCGACGGGCGAGGCCGACGTGCTGATCGCACCCGTCCAGGCCGCGCTGTGGCGGATGCGCGAGCGTTCGTTTTATCCGGGGCTCGCCCGAGTGGTGGTGCGCGATGAATCCGTCGCCCACGAGGATCTCATCAGTTTTCTCGCGGCGGCTGGTTACGAGAAGCACGTAACCTGCGAGATGCCGGGCCAATATGCCGTCCGTGGCGGCATCATTGACGTGTTCTCGCCCGAGACGCCGCAGCCCGTGCGCATCGAGCTCCTGGGCGACACGATCGAGTCGATTCGCGCATTCGATCCCAACACCCAGCGCTCGACCAATCCCGTCGAGCGTGCCGCGCTGCTGCCTCTGGTCGAACTCCAGCGCCACGCCGAAGTCCTCGAGCGCCAGCGTGTCGGTTCCGCCTCCGGGCGCGAAGACGATACGGCCCCTGCCGCTTTTTACGCCGGCTGGGAGTTTCGCGAGATGCCTCGGGAAGACCGCCCCGGAGTGCTGTTTGATCTCGCAGCAGATCCGATCGTAGTACTGGATGAACCGTCGCTTCTTGTAGCCGCCGTGGACAAATATCGCGTGCGCCTTGCCGAAGCGTTTGACGGCGCCGAGGATCCGCTCGCCGAGCCCCCCGCGCGCTACATTTTCAACGAAGACGAGTGGTCGCTCGCGCTCGAGCTCTCCACGCGCCTGGCCATCGAGCATTTGGGTCTCACCAGCGGAGGCCCTGCACCCCTGGCGCTCGAGTCGCAGCCCACTACGCGCTACCACGGCAACGTTGCCGCTTTTATCGCCGATGTCCGCAGCCGGCTCGGGGCCGGCGAGTACGTAATGGTATCGGCAGCCAGTACCGGAGAACTTGAACGATTCGCCGACATTTGCCACGAGTACGAAATTCCGTACCACCTCGGTGAACTGGAAGAAAACGTTACGGTCACGCGCCTGGCGGAAGAATCCAGCGGCAGCAATGCCCCGGCCATGGTGCTCGTGAAAGCTCCCCTGCGGGAAGGCGTTGTGTTTCCGGAAGCGCAACTGGCCATCTACGGAGACGCGGACCTGTTTGAGACTTTTCCTCCGCAGCGGCCGCGCGTGCGGCCCAAGACGGCGAGCTTCTTCAGTGATTTCTCGGACCTCAAGCCGGGTGACTATGTGGTTCACGTCGATCACGGCATTGGCCAATTCGAAGGTCTGCGCCAGGTTGTCGTCGAAGGCGCGACCGGCGAATTCATGTTCCTGCGATATGCCGGAGACGCGAAGCTTTATGTTCCCCTGGCGCGCATTGATCTGGTGCAGAAGTACCAGTCGTTGGGAGGCGTCGAACCGACGCTGGACCGCCTCGGCACGACCATCTGGGAAGCTCGCAAATCGCGCGTGCGCAAGTCAGTCAGCGACATGGCGGAGAAGCTCCTCGCCCTGTACGCCGAGCGCAAGACTGCGCCAGGCCATGCATTCCCGCCAGACTCCAACTGGCAGCGAGAGTTCGAGGACGCGTTCGAATTCCAGGAAACCCCTGACCAGCAGCGGGCCATCGAAGATGTGAAGCGCGATATGGAGTCGACTCTGCCCATGGATCGCCTACTTTGCGGCGACGTCGGCTATGGCAAGACGGAAGTCGCCATGCGCGCCGCGTTCAAGGCACTGGCCGACGGCAAGCAGGTTGCCGTGCTCGCGCCCACCACGGTGCTGGCATTTCAGCACCTGGAAACGTTCCGTCGCCGCTTCGCGGCTTTCCCGATGCGCATCGAGATGCTCAGCCGGTTTCGCACCGACAAGGAGCAGAAGAAAACTCTGGAAGCGCTGGAAGCGGGGAAGATGGACGTGGTTATCGGGACGCACCGGCTGCTTTCCAAGGATGTGAAGTTTCACGATCTCGGCCTGCTTGTGGTGGACGAAGAACAACGCTTCGGTGTGGCGCACAAAGAGCGCTTGAAGGAAATGCGCAAGAACGTGGATGTATTGACCATGTCGGCGACCCCCATACCACGAACGTTGCACATGTCGCTTGTGGGCCTGCGCGACATGAGTGTGATCGAGACGCCGCCGAAGGATCGGCTCGCGATTCAGACGACTGTCGCGCCCTTCAGCGAAACGCTGGTTCAGCGCGTCATTGAGGAGGAGATGGCCCGGCAAGGCCAGGTTTTTTTCGTTCACAACCGGGTCGAATCGATCGCCTCGCTCGCCTCCATGGTGCAGCGTTTGGTCCCGCGCGCGCGCGTCGTCGTTGGCCACGGCCAGATGCGCGAGGCCGAGCTCGAAAAGGTGATGCTGAAATTCATCCGCAACGAGGCGGATGTGCTGGTCTCGACCACGATTGTGGAAAACGGCCTCGACATCCCCCGCGCGAACACGATCCTGATCAATCGCGCCGACCGCATGGGCCTTGCTGAGCTTTACCAGCTTCGTGGCCGAGTGGGCCGGTCGAATCAGCGCGCGTACGCTTACCTGCTGGTTCCGAGCGAGGGCACTCTCACCTCCATTGCCAGGCAGCGCCTGGCCGCGCTTAAGGAATTCAGCGATCTGGGCGCCGGATTTCGCATCGCCGCCCTCGATCTGGAATTGCGCGGCGCCGGAAACCTGCTCGGCAGCGAGCAACACGGCCATATCGAGGCGGTTGGCTTCGATATGTACTGCCAGATGATGGAGCGCGCCGTCGCCGAGCGGAAGGGTGAAGCAGTTACCCCGGAACGCCGCGCCGTGCTGAATCTCGGGCAGGAGATTCGCATCCCGCCGGAATACATCGAGAGCGAGAATCTTCGCCTGCGCATTTATAAGCGCATCGCAAGCGTCGCATCGGAAGCTGAGCGCGTGGAAGTTACCCGTGAACTCGACGATCGATTCGGGCCGCCGCCGCCGGCGGTCGAAAACTTGCTGCAGTATGCCGTTTTAAAGGCCTTGGCTGAGAAGCTTCTGGTTGCGACGCTGGACCGCCGCGGTGATCAGATTGCCATTAAGTTCTATGATGACACGCCCCTTGGTCCGGAGCGGATCGTCAAATTGCTTCACAAACGGCGCGACATGCGTCTTGACCCGTCCGGGGTGCTGTGGATCGGCTGGAAGTCGAGCAAGGGTACCATCATGGACGCAGCGAGAAACGTGTTGCTACAACTACAATCGTAGGGATAAACTTTTCCGGAGCTAATACTATGAATACCCGAACTACAGTCATTCTTGCCTCTCTCGGATTATCGATCGCGCTTCTGATGGTTCCCGGCGGGACCCTTGCGCAGTCCAAGGGCACCACTGTCGAGGAAATTGTCGCGCGCGTGAATAATCAGATCATCACACTTTCCGACTATCAGAAGGCTGCCGCGGGCCTGCAGCAGGAGGCCTCTCAGGATTGCCAGAACTGCACCCAAATGCAGATTCAAGCCTCCTTGGCAGAGCACCAGAAAAATCTGTTGCGGGACATGATTGACCAGCAGCTCCTAATCGAGCGCGCCAAGGATATGGACGTTTCCGTTGAGACCGACTTGATCAAGCGGCTGGACGACGTCCGCAAGCAGAACAACCTGTCGAGCCTGGAGGACCTTCAAAAGGCCGTCGAGCAGCAGGGCATCGTCTGGGAAGACTACAAGACGCAGCTTCGGAACAGCCTTCTGACGCAGGAAGTAATCCGCCGCGAAGTCGGTGGACGGATGAACATCGGCACCGACGAAGTGAAGACGTACTACGAGGCTCACAAGGAAGAATTCACTCGCCCCGAACAAGTGTCGCTCGCCGAGCTTTTTCTGAGCACGGACGGAAAGACCCCGGAGGAAATTTCCGCGGTTCGCACCAGGGCGGAGGATCTGCACAACCGGCTCGTGAAGGGCGAGGATTTCGACCAGCTCGTGAAGCGCTATTCGGAAGGTCCGACAGCTCAACAGAACGGCGATCTGGGTGAGTTCGAACGCGGACAGCTTTCGAAACAGTTCGAGGACGCCGTGTTCACGATGGACAAGAATCAGGTCACGGATGTGATTCAGACCAAGACCGGTTTTGAAATTCTGAAGGTGCTCGATCACTTTCAAGCCGGCCTGCAGCCGCTCGACAAAGTCGAGGGGGAAATATCGAATATTCTCTACCGTCAGAAGATGGACCCGGCGATGCGGGTGTATCTGGCTCAGCTGCGCGAGGAAAGCTACGTTCTGGTGAAGCCCGGCTACACCGACTCGGCGTCGGTGCCTGGTGCGACAGTCATACAGGAGGTAGCGCCGACGCCCGACGCCGCCGATAAAAAGAAGGACAAGAAAAAGCTGCCTCTGCCGAAAGCCACGAGCTGATGAAGTCTCCCTGTGTCAGTGACCTTGCGGACGGCCAGATGGTCGCTTCGTTCTTCCTGGTGCGTGAAAAAGAGATTCGGACTTCGGCGCGCAGCGGTAAATCGTGGCTGGAGCTCAGCCTGGGCGACCGCACCGGTTCGATCCCCGCGAAGATGTGGGACAATTTCGAAGCCATCGCGAAAACATTCGAGCGCGACGACGTCATCCGCGTCCGCGGACGCGTGAAACTCTACAACGGTTCCAAGGAGCTGACGCTCGAGCAGATCATTCCGGCCGCCGAGCGCGAGTACGAACTCGGCGACTTTCTGCCCCACACAAAGTGCGATGTCGAAAAGCTCTACGCCGATCTGCGAGGTGCCGTTCAGGGGATGAAGAATCCCTGGCTCCAGAGGTTGGCCCTAAGCGTGGTGGACGATCCGGAAATCGCTCCCCGGCTCAAGCGCGCCCCCGCGGCGATGACCATGCACCATGCCTATCTGGGGGGTCTGCTTGAGCACGTTGTCAGCCTGATGGGTCTAGCGGCTGCCGTGGCCGCGCATTATCCCGAGCTTGATGCTGACCTGTTACTCACCGGGGTCGTGCTGCATGACATCGGGAAAATCGAGGAGCTTCGCTACGCCCGCGGAGTCAACTATTCCGATGTCGGCCGCTTGCTTGGGCACATCAGCATCGGTGCGGGAATGGTGCGGGAGAAATGCAAAGCGATCCCTGGATTTCCAGCTCCGCTCGCCGTACTGATCCAGCATATGATCCTGAGCCATCACGGTTCATACGAGTTTGGCTCACCTTCCTTGCCCCAGATTCCCGAGGCCGTCGCGCTGAATTTCATTGATGATATCGATTCAAAAATGGCCGGCATGCGCAAGACGTTCGAGCAGACATCTGCAGGCGCGGCGGCCGAACTGTGGACCGACCGCAATCCTTCGCTGCGCCGCTCGCTGCTTCGCAGGGACAAGTTTCTGGCGGACGATGCCGCGAAGACGCCGCCGCAGAAGGGATAGCGCCCGCACATGACCGACAAAACACCATCACCGCGCCGTTCAGTACTTGACCTCGCTCCCCTGGAACTGGATTGCATGAACACTCTATGGCCCATCGGCCAGGGCACGGTCCGCGAGATTCGCGACCGGCTGGCTGAGCGGAGACCTCGGGCCTATACCACTATCATGACGATCATGGATCGCCTGGCGCGCAAGGGAATCGTCGAGCGGGTGAAGGCAGGCCGCGCTTACGTCTATCGGCCGCGCCTGAGCGCCGAAGACGCTCGAGGACAGGCACTCGCACAGGTTCTGGATAGTTTCTTTGGAGGCTCAAAGGAAGCGTTGCTCGCGCAGCTCGGGAGTGGTGTGTCCGTTCGCCGGGCTGCGGCAGGCGCTTCCTCGACGTCGGCAGGCGACGGCGAAAGGCGGCTGGAGACTGTCCCGCAGCCGGCTACGGGTACCGATTAAGTGTTTCCCGTCGAAATGAAAATTCGGGATCTGGCGATTCGCCCGGCGACCATCCTTGCGCCGATGGCCGGAGTCACTGACACAGTCTTCCGGCGCGTGATCCGTTCGCTTGGCGCCTGCGGCCTGATCATGACGGAATTTACTAGCGCCGAGGGCCTGACGCGGCATTCCGCACGCACGCTGCGCTATCTGTATTTCGACGAAGACGAGCACCCGATCGCCGGGCAGATTTTCGGTTCTGATCCGCAGGTGATGGCCTCAGCTGCAGCGCTGATCGAGGATCTCGGATTCGACACCGCGGATATTAACCTCGGCTGCCCGGTCAAGAAGGTCGTGAAATGCGGCGGTTCGGGGCTGCTGCGCGATCTGCCCCACCTGGAAAAGCTGTTCCGGGCTGTGCGCGCGGCAGTGCGGATCCCGCTGACGATCAAGATTCGCTCGGGTTGGGATGAACACAACATCGTAGCGAGCGACGTGGCGCGCATGGCGGAGGACATCGGCATCGAAACGATTGCGGTGCACCCCCGGACGCGCATGCAAGGTTACGCTGGCTGTGCGGACTGGAGCATCATCCGCGCCGTGAAGCAGGCAGTGAAGATTCCAGTGATCGGCAACGGCGATATTCGCGCTCCGCAGGATGCGGTGCGCATGGTCGAAGAAACCGGTTGCGATGCGGTGATGATCGGCCGCACGGCTTCGTCGAATCCGTGGATTTTCCGGCAGATCGCCGATTACATTGCGACCGGACGGCATACCGAGCCGACCGAAAGCGACCGTCACAAGCTGCTGATGGATTACTTTCAGAGTCTGGTCGCGTCTGAAATGCCCGATGCCGTCGGCAAGATGAAGCAGTTCGCCACGTACTTCACGCACGGAGTGCGTAACGGCGGCGAACTCCGACAGCAGGTGCACCACTCCCACTCAGCCGCCGAGATTTTGGATCGCGTGGATGCGTTTTTCTCGCGCCCGGTCAGCAACTAGCCTTCTATCCATCTACTTCCGGGATGGGCATTCTCGTATTTTGCTTCCGTCGGCTCCGGAATTTCACCGGTACGCTGCAAGGGCAGTGGCAACCGCCACGGGCTGCACATTGCCCGCGAGTGCCGCCAGTGGCTCTATTCGGGTTTGGCCAGTCCTTTTGCCACGGCGTCATCGAGAAGCTGCCGCATCTGACGAGAAGCTTCACGAGAGAGCTGCGCCTGTTTGCGCCCCAGCTCACCCTGCTGGCGGCCGAGCTCACCCATTTTGCGCCCCCACTCTCCCTGCACGCGGCCGAACGCGCCTTGTTCCCGCCCGGCGCCTGATTCCGCTTCGCCGATTTGGCTCTGCAGCTCGCCGATTTCACCTTGCAGGTCCCTCAACTCGTACATCGTGCCTCCGTTTTCGCTCAGCTTCTTCATCGCCTCTTGCAGCTTTTGCATTTCCGCGCTCAGGTCGGGCAACTTGATTTTCATGTCCTCGATTTTGTTCGCCGCTTCTTCTTCCTGCTTGGCCAGGTCTTCCTGCTGTTTGGCGAGATCCTTTTGCTGCCTTTCCAGATCCGCCTGCGGTTGCCAGAGCTGCTTCGCGCGGGCGACGGTGGCCGCGTCATCGATTACGTAGGATTTTTCTTCATGCTGGAACCAAATGAAATCGCCGGAATATTTCTTCTTGAGCGAACGGGCGTGCTCAGCGTCTTCGCGATCGCCGGACATTGTCAGCGCGTCGGAATCTTTCGTTGCGATCGCAAATCGCGAGCCCTCATCGTCGTAGCGGCCGAGATAGTACGCGCCACGCCACACCGGTCCGAAATTCCAGTCGCCGTCGGAGGAAACAATCACGTCGCCTGGACTGCCGTCCTGCGACGACAGCATGTGCGTTTCGAAATGAAATTGCGGCACGGCAACGTGAACCGGTGGGATATCCACGTGCACCGGGGGAACATCCACCTTCACACGCGGAAGATTCACTAGCAATTGCGGCACGTCTACGTCGACGTCTGGAACATCGACGCGCACCAGGGGCAGCGGCGGCAAAGGCATTACGCGGACGTCGGCGTCTCCTGCATCGGCGTCGGGGGGCGGGACTGCCGGCACCGCCGGTGCGGCGGGCGACGCTTGCACCTGCTGCCCTGGTTCCGCGGAAGGGATTGGGGCCGCCACAGGAGCAGGCGGCGCAGCGGGTGCAGGCGGCGCCTGTATATCGTACGCGTCCAGGCGCACGGCAGCAGTCAGTGCAATGACCGGGACTGCCACGATCGCAAACGCAACCACCAGAAGCTTCTTCCCACGACTGGAAATGTGACTGGCCGCCGTGTCCTTCCAGGCCAGGATTCGATCCACTCGTTTTTCCGCTTGTCCGGCTTGGGCCATCGAAACACCGTGCCACCATACGCGCGCCGGAGCGACTTCGAGGTCGGCGAAGAATCCGAGTAGGGCTTCGGCGTATCGCGTGCGGTCGACCCCGCCCGCGAGGGCGGCTTCATCACTGGCCTGCTCGGAGAGGTCCGCGAGGTGGCGTTCAAGCCACCATGCTAGGGGGCTGAACCAGAAAATCGCGCGATGAATCAGTGCCAGCCGCTGCGAAAGAGCGTCGCGCCGCGCCACGTGCGAGACTTCATGGAGCAGCACCGCGGCCAGCTCGTCCTGTTCCCACACTCGGCCGTCAGCCGGCAGCAGGATCGTGGGCTTCCGCACTCCGATCATGATGGGTACGGATAATATTTCGGATTCGGCCAGGCGGGGGAGGGAACGCAGACCTACGGCGCGAGCCGCCGCTGAAAGATGCTCGAGCGCGCGGGGTTCATCTACGGGCGTGGCCGTGCGCACGAGGCGGTCTCCGAACGCGATACCGACTAGAATGCGCGCCACGAGCGCGAGCGCAACGACCGCATAGACAGAAAACGCTATCAGTAGCCAGGGGATTTCACGGCGCGCGGGAGGCGGTGCCGGCGCGGCCTGCTCAATCAATCGCGGCATCACTAGCGACGGTTCAGCCGATCGAGATCCGAGTGGTTCTTCGGAGATGGCAGCCGATTCGTCGGGCAGAATGCGGACGACGGGAGTTGTCGAGTCCAAGTCCGGTTCTGTCGACGGCGCTGTCGAGACCGCGGCGCTGTGATCCGCGAAATTTGGCACGGGCAGGGCGACGCGAATTGCGGGAGTGATCAGGACCATCGCCGGCATTGCCAGAGCGGCGAGCAGCAAACACTTCCAGGCGAAAAGCTGCATGCGCACATTTTTCCCGCCGAAGACGGCCGTGGCAGCGCCGACGATGCCACCGAGAACGATCGAGCGCGCGGCGGCCTCGGCCAACGCGGTCATGAGGGTTGAAACCGAATGCATGGAGAGAGGCAACATCATGAGTCTCCCTTCTTTGTCGGTCGGCTGTGTGCAGCCGAGCCGGATTTGTCGCCGATTTTTCCCTGCGCGATCTTGCGAGCCAGCCGCTCGAGCTGGCGGCGGTCGATCACGTCGCTATTCACCAGGCCGACCACGAGCTCTTCGGCCGAACCTCCGCAGAAGCGGTCGATGATGCTTTTCACGGCGCGGACGGCGACGTTCTGGCGGTTTTCGGCCGCGCGATAGATAAACGTGCGGCCCTGGATTTCATGGCTGACGAAGCCCTTCTCCTCGAGCCGCCGAAGAACAGTGCGGACGGTTGAATCCTTCATCGGACGCGTGGCGGCCAACGCCTCGCGGCAGGATTCAGCAGAGCAGGGGCCGTCAGTCCAGACGTAGTCCATGACCATTTGTTCGACTTCGCCGAGGCCTTTAGGGCGTTTCATATGTGTGTTAATCACTGTAGCGTTACAATATGTAACGTATGCTCAGACGCGTGTCAAGCGCAAAGGTTAGCCAAGAAATACATCCCTCAAGCTCGAGCTGGGAAGCTCCCGGCAGTCTGCAGGGTTACGAAGGAACGTCCGTCGAGAAGTCTTCGGTCGGGTTGAACGGCTGGGTGAACTACTCGTCCCGCGTGATCAGGAGCTGCTTGTAGGCCTCGCGCCGCGTCAGGCCGCGCTCCCGCGCCGCCTGCTTCAGGGCTGCTTTGCGGTCGACGCCGCGCTCCTTCATGATTTCCTCAACGTGTCGAGCAAGCGGCACCGCGTTTCGGGGGTTGGCGGCGTTTGCCGCGTGCTGTGCCTGCCCGTCGGGAGGGCCGATGAGCAGTGTGATTTCTCCGCGCGGGGCTTTCGCGCGCGCTGAGGCAACCAGATCCTCGATGTGTCCGCGCACGAATTCCTCATAGACCTTGGTAACTTCGCGCGCGATTGCCGCCGGACGATTGCCGAGAATTTCCAGCGCATCCTCAAGGGTATCGAGCAGGCGGTGCGGCGCTTCATAGAGGGCGAGCGTGCGCTGCTCTGAGGCCAGCTCGCGCAGCTTCTTGCGGCGCTCGGTCGGCCGCGAGGGCAAAAAACCAGCGAATACGAACTCCTCGATGGGCATTCCCGAAGCCGCGACGGCGGCGAGCAGCGCCGAGGCTCCTGGCACGGGCACCACCTGAATTCCATGCCGCAGGCACAGGCTGACAAGGCGATAGCCCGGATCGGAAATAGCCGGAGTCCCAGCGTCGCTGACCAGAGCGACCTTGGCGCCCTGCTCAAGCTCGATCACGATTTCCGGGGCACGCGTGAGTTCGTTGTGTTCGTGATAGCTCACCAGACGCTTGGCTATGTCAAAGTGGGAAAGCAGCTTCAAGGTCTGGCGGGTGTCTTCGCAGGCGATCGCGTCGGCTTCTTTCAACACCCGCAACGCACGGAGCGAGATGTCCTCGAGGTTCCCGATGGGCGTGGAGACCACGTAGAGGCAGCCAGCACCCGCATCGCTCGCGGCTGTTTTCGCCTGGAGATTTTTCTTCGCCATAAGGTCATCCGTCCCCCGATTTGCGGAGTATCGAGCGTATGCTCTGCCAGCCCCTATTTGCAAGGCGCCATCCTGCGGGATCCTCATGGCCAAATTGACAGGGCTGCGCCGCTCGGATACTCTGGACCATCATCAATTGAATGCGAAGGAGCATTGAATGGCTCAAGGTAATCCGGTCAAGCACAAGAAGAAGACGAAATCCGTACTGAAGAACATTCGCCAGACGGCGCGACGCGCGGCCGTCAATCGTATGAATCGCACCCGGGTCCGCACCGCGATCCGCCGAATGCGCGCGGCGCTCGGCTCGGCCGATACGGCCGGCGCGACCAAGCTTGCGTCGGAAACCTACTCCGAACTCGACAAGGCGATTCGCAAGCGCACGCTTTCAGAGAACACCGCCAACCGCTACAAATCACGGGTGGCGCTGGCACTGAACGCTCTCAAAGCAAAGAAGTAGCTTTTTCGTCCTGCGAGTTTTTTCGACGAGGCGCCCCGAAATGTGGGCGCCTTTTTTTCGGCGCGCACATGTCGCAGGGCTGAATACGCCGATACTCTTCGTGCCGGGCTTCATACAACGCAGGGCTATGCAGTGCGTGAGCGAGGTAGCTCAACCGAAGACGTTAGCCGCGCGATGAGGAACTCCATCATGGCGCGGGGATTCGGGTTGCCGGACTTCAACTGGCTGTCCGCCTCGGCCAGCGCAATCAACCCTGCAAGCAAATCCTTCCTGGGAATGCGGTGCGCCTGGCGGACGGCCATTTCGGCGGCCTCGGGTCTCATTCCCAGTTGACGCGCTGCCTGAAAGCCGTTGGTCTGAGGGGATAGGTCGCGCGCTTCGATCAACTTCCGGTACATCCAGGCGAGCGCTCCTACGATTCCGGCGGGTTGTTCGCCTTCGCGCAGAAGATTGTCCAGAAGCGCGAATGCCGCGCCGCGCTGGCGGCTCGCCAGCATTTCCGTCAGCTGCCAGACTGTATTTTTTCGAGCGGCCACAACCAAGGTCTCGACATCCGTGACGGTAATCGGGCCCCGGCCCTGGGCATAAACGGCCAGTTTTTCCAGCTCGATACGCATCCGCGCAGGCGCACCATTCAGGATGTCCGCGAGCATGGCAGCGGCTGCGTGATCGATTTCCGAGCCCAGGTCCTTTGCCATCTGCGCGGCTAGCGCAGCGGAGGATTCGCGGCCGATGGTGAGCTCCACGATCAGCGCGTTTTCGCTGAGCAGTTTGAAAAATCGCTGGCGGCCGTCGAGAGCCACCGCTTCGAGCAGCAGGATCGTAAACGGCGCGGGAGATTCGAAATAGCTCGTGAGCGATGCGATCGCCTCATCGCGCGCCTTTTCGCCCAGCTTTTCAACGGATTCAGCCTCCTCGACGATCAGCACCTGGCGCGGCGCTAGCATCGGCAGCGTCTGTGCACGCCCGAGGATTTCGCTCCATCCCGCGTCGCGGGCGGACAGCCGTGCTACGGCCCAATCGCGCGCGGATTCCGGAACGCAAGCTTCGATGATCTTGTTGCGGCACATTTCGCGCAGATAGTGATCGGTGCCCAACAGGACCACGGCGGCGACCGGTTTGCCCCCTGCGAGACGCTCGATCAGTTTGTCGGGAGAAACGGCGGGCATCAAAAATTCTCCAAGACGTTTGAAACCAGATGTGAGGCCAGATCACGGGACATCCGGTCAACCGCAGGGTCCTCTTCCTGGAAAAACGACTTCACGTCGGTCGAAATCTGGTATTCGTCGCGGAACACCATATCATCGTTCTTGTAGATAGGCTTCTGTGTCTTGTTGTCGATCAGTTCCACTTTGGTATGCACGACGACGAGCATCGTCGTAACCTCACCGGTCGTGGCTTCAAAGAGCACGGGGTCGGTCTCAATCGACAGCACTTCGCCGTGCAGGACCGCATCGGCGGATTTCGGGTCCTGTACCACCCGGTATTTCGTGCGGGTAATGAATTCGCGAATCACGGCTTCGGTCATTCGCTGCTCGATGCGGTAAGTCGTCGTATCGTTCTTGAACGCTGGAACCGCGATGTCTCTCCAGTCGGATGGCAGTTGCGATGCGTGTCCTGCGACGTGATAGCCGCAGCCGGCGGCTGTCAGTGCAGCAACGAGCAGGGAGAGCCCGAGCCCAAGGGTGCTTCGGGCACGGTCCACACTATTTGCCTTCTTTCGCAACAAGTTCCTCCGCGATGCGCACGGCGTTGGTCACCGCGACATTCAAATTGTCGGCAACGCCCCACAACCACACGCCGCCAGCGACGTTGGGATCGGGCTCGATCCGCGCCATATGGATCTCTCCTTCGCCCGCTACGCTCGCGTTGCTAGGCGGCGCATCGCCCGGCCGGGCGATCTTTACTCCAAGATTCGCAAACGCCGCGTGAAGTTGCTCGGGTGCGACCGGTGACGGAAAGTCGGCGAACGCCGCGAAAGCATACCCGTAAAACACCGGCGCTTGCACCAACTGAATCGCCGGCACCGGCGCGCGTCCGTTGAGATACGCAGCCACATCGCGCGCGATGGAACCGCGTGTGTCCTCCAGGCGCGTCTTGGCCTCCTTCCCGTAGCTGGCCACAAGGTTGAACGCTACCTGCGCGTCGAAGACCGGCTTGGCAATCTCGTGGAAGGAAAGGATTCCAGCCGTTTGCTTTTCGAGTTCTTCCACGCCGGCTTCCTCGCGTTCGGAAACAGGGGGAAAAAGCAGCAAGGAGATTCGCTGAGGCCCAAACGTTCGCAACCCTGCCGCGATCGTACACGCGATGATTACCGGAGCAGGCGGAGACGAAAACGCCTCCCGCGCTGAGGCGCTGGTTCCTGTCGGGCCCGGCCGAGGTGGCAGCACAGAGCTAAGCGACGGTATCCACGCGGTTGCCGGGGTTGCGTGGCCTGGAGTTGCGAGCGCGCCGGTGAGGTCAATCACGGTTGCGCCGGACCGCTGCGCCACGTTCCAGTTCTGCAAGGCATCATGGGCTGTACCAGCGAAGAACGCGAAGCGCGCGCCCTCGAAACTTTCCTGATCGAGCGCGCGGATGAATGTGGGTTCGCCCGCTGCTGCAGTCAGAGTACCGGCCGCGACGCTCTCATCGAGGAGCACAAAATCGTTCGCGGGGAAATGGCGGTCCTCCAAAACCTGCTGCAGCTCCTTGCCGCGGAGCGAGGAGGCGCCCACGATAGCAATCCGATGATGGTTGGACGGCCCGGAGGGCATGGCTCAGGCGTGATGCGAAGCGAGGCGGTGTCGCACGGAACGTACCACATACATCGTGATGCCGTGCAGTAGATACAGGCTGGCAATCAGCATCAGGGTGATCTGAGAGAACCAGACCACGCCGCCGATCAGCAGGACGAGCAGGACGATCGCGAGCGACGGCCGACGACGCGTCCACTCGATCTCCTTGAAGCTGGTGTATCGCACCGTACTGGACATCAAAAGGCCCAGCACCAGAACCAGTGACAGCCACAACAGCGAAATTCGACCGTCCTGGATGGGGTTCACGAATGCGTGAATCGTTGCGGCGATCATACCCGCTGCGGCCGGAGTCGGCATCCCGACGAAGTGTCGGTTTCCACCCGGTGCCATTCCCTGAATATTAAATCGGGCCAGCCGCCACGCGCAGCAACCCAGGTAGATAAACCCGATCAACCAGCCAAGCTGAGTAAGATGCATCTGTTCGGGGGCGACCGCCGATGCCAGCGCCCGTACGCCCCACGCGTAAGCAAGGAACGCGGGAGCCATACCGAAACTGACGATGTCGGCCAGGGAGTCGAACTGTTTTCCGAACTCGCTGTTTGTACCCATCGCGCGCGCTACGCGTCCGTCCAGCGAATCGAAAAGGATGGCAATGCCAATGGCCCGCGCGGCGTTGTCAAAATCGGTCGTCCGGCCGTCGAGAGTTGCGAGAATCGCGTAGTAGCCGCAAAGAAGGTTGGCGACCGTGAACATACTGGGGAGGATATAGATGCCGCGGCGCAGGCGGTGATTGCGAAATATTCGCCGGGGTTCCTCTTCGTTGCCGATCGGATCTAGGTGGTTGAATTCCATTTCGCCAGGATGCTTTCGCCGCCCTTGACCATCTGCCCCTTTTTGACGACCACCTGCGCTTCCATGGGCAGCCAGATGTCCACGCGCGAGCCGAACCGGATCATTCCGACGCGTTCGCCGAGCGCCACGGGTTCGCCCTCGCGTTTCCAGCATAGCACGCGTCGCGCGATCGCTCCGGCGATTTGTTTGAAGACCAAACGACCCTGTGGCGTATGTATATAGATTACGTTTTGCTCATTTTCGCGCGATGCAGCCGAGCGAAACGCCGCGTAAAATTTCCCTGGGCGATACAAGACACTTTCTATACGCCCGGCGACCGGCGCGCGCTGAATGTGTACATCCCAGATCGAAAGAAAAATACTGATGCGGTGACCCATGGTGGAATCGAGCATTTCGTCCACGATCACGACCACGCGGCCATCGGCGGGCGAGACAACCGCCCCGGGATCGGCGGGGATCTCGCGCTCGGGATCACGAAAGAAATACAGGACGAAGAGCCCCAGAAAAATCAGAATACCAGCGGCCCACTTCCAGCCCGGGATCAGACACAGGACACCCGCCACCAGCGGCGGGACCGCAAATCTGTAGGCTTCCTTAACCATGGGGACGAGACAAGTCTTGCCTCATTCGGTTGAACTCAGCGATGCAACAGGCGGCGGAACACACGGTCGTCCAGTTTTTGCCGGGCGGCCTGCTCGGATACAACTGTATTGTACGACAGAAATGCGAGCGCCATTCAGCCCTAGTGACTGACCATCTGCTGATGGCGGGCGAGAATCAGTTCCATGCGGTCCCGTAACCGCAGCTTGAGCTTCTTCAGTTCGACTTCCTGAATCAGGTCTTCGGCACTCAGATAGTAGGACTTGAGGATCTGCTCTAGCTGGGATTCACAGCGGGAATGTTCTTCAGCGAGGTTTCGAAATTCTGGGTCTCTTGCCAACAGGGACTGCCGTATATCCTGACTTGAACTCGGCATCCGTTCCCTCCTGGTTGGTGAAACGTTCACATGGGATTAACAAATACCACAGATCAGGCGCCGAGCCAATAGGGTGAATCGGAAAAAAATCCGGGAATCCCGTGGGCCGGGGGAAGGAGTGCAACACGATTTGGCGGTCCGGCCTAAAAGGAATTGACGAGCTCATCGGACAGTAACCGGGCCTTTTGTGCCAGGTTTTGCGCTCGCGCCCAGTCGCCGTCCTTGCTCGCGTCGCGCGATTGGGAAAGGAAGCTTCGAATCTTTCCCACAAGGTCCTGCTGAGCCGCATTCAACAGCTTACCGCTGGTTTCCTGCAGGTTTTTTTCCGCCGTGGCCGTGTCGTCGACGGTTTTGCGCTGATAGGTCGCCTGGTCGCTCGGCGAAAGCTGCGGCGAAATCTGTGGGGCCGGTGGGTGAGCGGGTTGCTCGGATTCGGCATCTGTCGGCTGGTCTTCGGCTGGACGGCGGGGTGCTGCGGGTCTTGGCGGTTGTATTGTCACCGCCGCCGGGGGCGGAGCAACACTGGTGGGCGGTGCCGGAGGCAGTGCGACCGCCTCAGCCGGCGGGGATGCATCAGTATCAGGTGCCGTGTTCATCGGCCGCGCTTGAGCCGGCTCGGGGGCGGCCGCCGCCGGTGCGGCTGCATGCACGCTCTTGTGCGCGCAGCCGGCGGCTGAGAACGAAAAGGCGCAAGCGAGCAGGGCTACGATCCATCGGGCTTCGCTGGGATGGTTGGGCATCTATCGTTTTTCGGCTGCAATGGGACGATCAAGGGCGCCGGATCTTCCGGCGGGCGCGTCGACGTACCGAGCCAGCGGCAATTTCACGCGAAACGTCGTGCCCCGTCCCGTTTCGGATTCGAATTCTATTCGGCCATTATGCAATTGCACAAACCGGAAGGTGTTTGCCAGCCCGATCCCGCTGCCTCCCGGACGGGTCGTGAAGAATAGCTGGAATATCTTCTTCTGGTCACCGGGCGGGATTCCTCTGCCGGAATCCTCCACGGCGATCACCGCGAACTCCCCGCCTCGCCGCAAGCTGAGCGTAATTCTGCCGCCCGGGTCGGTAAATTCGCTTGCGTTGATCAGCAGGTTCAGGACTGCCTGGTGAATCAGTTGACGGTCGACCAATACCGGTGGACAGTCGGTCGGCAAATCGGCGCGTAATTCCAGATTTGCCTGGGCAATCGACGGCCGCGCCGCGTCCAGAATCTCCTCCAATAAGCCTCGCAGGTCCGTCTCTTCCAGGTTGAGTTCCACCGGCCTGGTGAAATTGAGGAACGTTTTCACGGCGCGATCCAGCCGGTCGATTTCACTGTCGAGCATCTTGACCGCTTGCTGCGGTTCGGGCTCCACGGGCATGTTGGCTTTCAGGACCTCCAGCCAGAGCCGCATTGAATTCAAAGGGTTCTTCACTTCATGCGCGACTCCGGCTGTCACGCGTCCCAGAGCGGCCAGCCGTTCGGAGACCTGGAGCTGGCTGCCAATGCGTTCAAGTGACTCGACGTCACGCAGCGTCACCAGAGTGCCCATACGCGTGCCGCGTTCGCGAATCACCTGCACGCTCACGCCGATGCGCTGAGGTCCGTCTCCTCCATCCACCGTCACTTCCTTTCCTTCGACCGGTTCGATCTGATCGCCCTCGATCTGCAGAACGCCGCGAAGCGGATGTGCCCCAGGGAAAATATCCGACGCGCGTCGGCCCCGCAGCTCGTCGGAGCGGCCGCCCAGAAATCTTTCGGTGGAAGGGCTGACGAGCACGGCTCGGCCCTGGCCGTTGAAAAGCAGCAGCCCATCCTCGAGCCCGCCCATTACTTGGTCGAGGTTGTCCCGCAGGGTGCTGAAGATTTCGCGCACATCGCGCAACTGCTTTCCGATTCCGACGATTTTCGTGCTGACGGCGCCCAGTTCGTCTCCTCGTTCGACAACCGGTTCGGCGTCGAACTGGCCGGCGGAGATCCGGTCAAGTTGCGCGGAAATGCGCCCGATCGGAGCAAGCGCGATCGTGCTGACCAGCAGAGCCAGCAAGGTAGAGAGCAGCACGGACCCGAGCGCCCAGTACCCCGCCGATACTAGCCCCGGGGAAATCTGATCTCGCAGTAAAGCCGAAGATAGGCCCACCCGAATGTCGCCGAACGGCTCGGGACCGAGCTGAAAGGCGAGCGAATACTCATAGGTCTGCGGCGGGCCATACAGCAGGCGCATCTGCTGGAAGATCCCGGTGCGAACAAGCGAACTGAGCGGTGGCCGGCCCGCTACTTTCAGGTCTCGAAGAGATGCGTCACTGGAGACCAGCACGGTGGCGTTGGCGTCGGTAATCGTGATTTCATAAATTGTCGGCGAAATTCCCACGTCGGATTCGATCAGCGAATTCAGCGTGCTGCTGTTGTCGAAGGCATGCCGAACATAGCGCCGCAGGTCAACCGGGTCGAGCGATGCCGGAGATTCCCCGCGCTCATTGGCATCCTTGAGCGCGTCTCCGCACGCCCCATAGACCTGCTCGGCGACGAAGTTGGCCGTATCGTTGGCCTGGCGCAGGGTCTGCCGCATCAGCCGCCCCAGATACAGGCTTGAGACAACGGCAACGACGGCGAGGACCAGCAGCGACGTGGCCAGCGTGAATTTAGTTTTCAGGCTGAGACGCATGGCTTCGCCCTGCTTCGTACTCTTTCAGCTTGTTGTGGAGTGTCTTCAAGCTGATGCCGAGAAGTTCCGCGGCGCGCGTCTTGTTCTGGCTGGTGGACTCGAGGGTTTGAATGATCAGTTCGCGTTCCGCGTCGTCCACCGTGGTTCCGATCGGAAAACGAATCCCGCCAAGGCCCTCTCCGGCGACCGCCGGTGTATGTCCAAAATCAGGCGGGAGGTGCTGCCTTCCGATGGTTCCCCGATCTGAAGCGATGGCCGCCCGCTCCAGCACGTTGCGGAGCTCGCGCACGTTGCCCGGCCAGGGGTATGACTTGAACAGGTCCATCGAATCAGCACTCGCGCCGGAAACCTTTTTGCCGTGTTTTTCCGAAATGTCCGCGAGCAGGTGCTCGATCAGCAGCGGCAGATCGTCCTTGTGCTCGCGCAGCGGCGGGAGGTGGATTTGAAACACGTTGAGTCGGAAATAGAGGTCCTGGCGCAGTTGGCCGCTGGCGACGGCCTGTGCCGGATTCTTGTTTGTGGCTGCCAGGACGCGCACGTCCACGGGAGTCTCAACCTTGCTCCCGAGCCGCCGGATATGGTGATCCTCGAGCACGCGAAGCAATTTCGCCTGCGTGGGCGCGGGCATTTCGCCAATCTCGTCCAGCAGCAACGTGCCACCGTGGGCCAGCTCGAAGCAACCGAGGCGGCGTTCGGCTGCGCCCGTGAAGGCGCCTTTTTCATGGCCGAAGATTTCGCTCTCCATCAGAGATTCGGGAATCGCCGAGCAGTTGATGGCCACAAACGGCCGGTCAGCGCGCGGCGACAGCATATGGATCGAGCGCGCGACCATTTCCTTCCCGGATCCGGTTTCCCCGGTGATCAGCACGCTTGCAGTCGAGGGCGCGACCATCTCCACCTGCCGCATGACCTCCTGCATCGCGCTGGAAGCCCCGACCAGGGTTCCCAGTTTTCCAGCCTCCCGCAATTGCCTCGTCAGTGCCGCGACCGCCTGTTGATCGCGAACGCGCCCGAGCGCTCGATCCAGCAGCGCGCGCAGGACGGGTGGCTTCAGTGGCTTTTCGATGTACCAGAACGCGCCTGCGTCAATCGCCTGCACCACGCGTTCGTCGCTGCCGCGTCCGGTGATAATAATCACCGGAATTCGCTGAATCTCTTCTCCAAGATGACGCAGCAGGTCGAGACCGTTCATGCCCGGCAGCTCGACGTCGGCGAGAATCACCTGGGGGTTGAACTCCGCGAGCTTTGCGAGCGCGTCCTCGCCGCTCGGGACTCCGAGCACCTCGCAATTCCATTTGCGCAAAAGTGCTTCATACCCCTTGCGGGCGTTGTCCTCGTCTTCGACGATAAGGATGCGTTGCAGGGATGTGGGCTCGGTAGTCATGGAGAATTCGAATCTACCAGCAGTCCGCGGGATTTCCAAGCGAGGCAGGCGGTCGGGGATGCAGGCGCAGCGGGAGTCGCTAAATGCGCCTGGAAAGTGTGCGGCGCCGCCCCAGCAGGCGGCGCCTCACACCGGTTGCGTGAATCAGGTTCGGGGAAACAGAAGCGAGCGCTCCAGGATCAGCTCGAGCTTGGTGCTTTTCTCAAGCGTTACCTCTTGTCCCAGACCCGCTGCGACCATGTACGCCGCAGCTGCTGCCGCCGCTGCCCCCATGGCTGCATCCTTGTCATTCTTGGCGATCACTCCTGGCGCGGCGCCGACGAGAGCGCCTTCGGCTGCGGCCTGCACGGCTTCCTGACGCTTGGTTGTGCTCGCTTCGATTTCGCCCTCGCGGTTGAAGTCCACGCGAACGGAATGGATACCCGGCACGTCGTCAACCATGGCAATCAGCGGCATCCACCCATCTGGGGTCTTGATGTCGTCAAAGGCCAGCCACATGCGCGCGCGCCCAGTCTTGCCGGCGGATTCGACCTTATCAACGTGCCCACGAACCTCGGCTCCTGCCGGAAGAGCCGTGCCGTCTGCGCTGATCAGCGGCACCAGTGTCCGCCCGGTGAACAGATCGCCTTTCTTGGAATCTTTCGTGCTGAGAACGTCCTGCAACCCGATCAGAAAGCGGGTGCCGGGTGCAACTTCATTTGGCGCAGCAGAGGTTCCTGCCGCTGATGAATGGTTCTGCGCGTAAACCGGCGATATAACAGCAAGCGTGAAGGCGAGCAGAGCTGCCACAGCCGGAAGAATGGCCTTGCGTATCATCCGCTTCTCCTTTTGCGATTGGGCTTGGCGCCTTCTGCCAGACAGAAAGCGGTCAAAGCGTATCAGCATATTCAGATGTGTCCAGGAACCGCAGGGTGGTCCCGGCCCCCACTGAAACAGGCAGGTCTGGACCGCCCACAATTATATGCGCAATCGAGGGCGCAAATCCAAATCGAGGTTCCCGTGTTGCAATTAACTGAGAACCAGAGGTTTATCTGCCGGCATCTTTCTGCGAGCCGTAGAACCAAGGTGAACCCCAGGACCGGGAGGTCAAGCGAGTTCGCCCGCGAGGACTTCTGTTCATCCCGGCACGAAGGGACCCCGGTACGGAATGGAGTGAACCAGTTGAGGATTGGCACGAAAAAACGGATAATCACACGCCAAGCTGAACCGCTTCTGCTAAACAATCCAACCGAACCGGGGGCCGCGAATGGGGAACGAAAAGCGTATGGATGCTGATCGCCTGACCGCAATCGACGTGCACGTGCATATCGAGCACGAAGGCGAAGGGACCGCAGCGGACGAAGCCGCCAAGAAATACTTCGGCGAGGGTGCGGCGCGCGGACGCCAGGGAATGGCGGAATACTATCGCTCGCGGAATATCGGCTGCGTCGTGTTCACCGTGGATGAGCGTCTTTCGGGGCGGCCGCAAGTATCCAATGACAGCGTGCTCGAATTCGCCGCCGCGAATTCCGACATCATGATGGCCTTCATCAGCATCGATCCTACGCGCGGCGCCGAAGGAGTAGCCGAGGCAAAGCGTCTGCTGGCCACGGGGCAGGTGCGGGGGCTGAAACTCCATCCACCCATTCAGGGATTTTTCCCCAGCGACCGCATTGCCTATCCGCTCTACGAGCTTTTTGCCGAAGCGCAACTACCGGTGTTGTTCCACACCGGACACAGCGGAATCGGAACCGGGATGCCGGGCGGCGGCGGGATCCGGCTGAAGTACGGCAACCCGATGTATATCGACGACGTTGCCGTGGATTTTCCGAGCATGCCCATCATCATGGCGCATCCGTCGTTCCCCTGGCAGGACGAAGCGATCTCAATTTGTCTGCACAAGCCTGAGGTTTACATTGACCTTTCGGGCTGGTCGCCGAAATACTTTGCACCGAACTTGGTGCAGTATTCAAACTCGCTGCTAAAGACCAAAGTGCTGTTTGGTTCCGACTATCCGCTGATTACGCCGGACCGCTGGATGGCGGATTTTGCGAAGGTTGCATTCAAGGACGAAGTGCGCCCGCTGATCCTGAAGGAAAATGCCGTAAAGCTGTTCGGACTGAGCTCAACGACAGCCACCCCGGACAAATAGCCGGGGCCATGCTTCCCTACTGCAACGCAAAGGTATAAATCGCGTTGTGGCCGGTCGTAAGGTTGACGCCGCTCTGCCTGCTAAGCACCGGCTCGGCGAGGTTGTCTCCGGTAATCACCATGATGTATTGCTTGCCCTTCGCGGCGTAGGTGACGGTGCTCACCGAAATCGGTCCCCCGAGAATGGATTCCCAGAGTTGCTTGCCTGTGGAGGCATCGAAAGCCCGGAACCTGCGATTGATGTCCCCGTGGAAGATCAACCCTCCGGAAGTCGCAAGCAGAGCGCCGGTGCCGGGTGCGTTCTGGACGTCAAACTTCAGCATCTCGCCCGTCGACAGGTTTATCTTGGCGATTCCGGCGATCGCATTGATGTCGGAGCCCTCGCGCAACACCCCGTGCCTGTTTCCGCTGGTGGTCGTCCCGGTCATGTCGAGACAGTTGTCGACATAGCTGGTGTACAGCGAGTTTGTTTCCGGGTCGTACGCCGTCGGCCAATAGCTGCGTCCGTTCCAGTAGCAGATCACGTGATGATCGCCTGGGGCTTTCATGACCACGTCATAGTTGATCGTGGTCGCGCCGGTTTTCCCGTCGATATTCGAAATGGCGAGATTGGGCGCATCCACAGGCACAGGCTCGGCCCAGAGAAACTGGCCGTTGTTCCGGTCCAGCACGAACATGATGCCGCTCTCGCCGACCATCGCGGCCATGTCGTGTTTGGAGCCGCGCGGAACCTCGGTGTTGTACCACTTTACGGCCTTGGGATCGGGATTGAACGTCGTGGTCAGCAGAGTGCGTTCGTGGGTGTGGTCAGTATCCCAGTCATCGGCCGGCAGATGCTGGTAATACCAGATGAGCTTTCCCGTCGCGGGGTCGAGCGCGACGGTACAATTGCTGTAGAGATCGGCTGGCGCCGTGCGCGACACTCCATCCGGGTTTCCGCCGTGCCGGGCCAAACGCTCATATGGCGACGGGTTCGCAATGCCCCAGTAGATGACCTTGCGCACTGGGTCATAGTTTCCCGGCATCCCCCAGGTGGACGCGGTGTCGTTCGTGTTGTCGGCGCCGTTCCATGAGGCGTAACCCGGATCATCCGGACCGGCTACGTTGAAAAATCGCCAGATTTTCTTCCCGGTGTCTGCGTCGTCGGCTTCGATGAAGCAACTGTCGCGGCCTTTTCCACACGTGCCGCCCGATACCACCTTGCCCTCGACGACGATCGCGCCCGAGGTATTCTGCGTATCCGTCTTGAAGGTTTCCCAGCGAACTTTGCCGGTGGTGGCGTCGAGCGCAACCACGTAGCCATCAGGCGCGGTGTAGTAAATCATATCCTTATAAATCGCGAGAGACTTGGTCCGTTCCGTCGAGCCAATCTGCGGATTCTTGTAGGTCCGCTTGTACTCCCAGATGATGTCTCCATTGGTTCCATCAATCGCCATCACATCGGATCCAGGCGCGATTGTATAAATCACTCCGTCATGAACCAGAGGGATCGTTTCGGTGGTTCCAGCGGGCAGTCCCTTTACCCACGCGATGTGCAGCTGGCCGACGTTCTTCTTGTTGATTTGCTTGAGCGGGCTGTAGCGCCAGGCATCGTAGGTCCGGCTGAACTGCAGCCAGTCGTCCGGACTCGGGTTCAAAAGCATTTCGGTAGTGACCGGCTTGTAGTCCTTTACCGTGCCGTGCGGCAGGGGACCCGCGGCGAACATCCCGGGAGGAGGTCCTTGCGACGCCGGTGGGCGTGCGGGTCCCGCAGGGCCGCCTGCCGGCGGCGTAGCGCCCGCCGGCGCTTGAGCTGGAGCCGGCGCCTCATCCTGCGCACGCGTTACGGGCGCGATCGTCCCGGCAAGCAACACCAAGAGTGCCAAGCAAGAAGTTTTCATCAGGCTGCCCCCAACGGAATTTCACTCTCGTTCTGCTGTGTTCTGACGCCAAGTACCCAGTTGCCGTTTCGTTATTGTGCGGCCGCGCGCGGTTATATCCTAATCCCGCAGACGTATGCAAGTGACGATGCGACCGCAACCGTCCTGCGGGAGGCAAGCCACGCAATGAAACCGGAGCTGCTACTGTTTCGGATGACTCGCCTTAAGCACCAGTGCAACGGCGACAAGCAACGCAGTCAGGAAATTGGCCCAGATGATTGCCGGGTCGCGACGAATCAGGCCGTACACGAGCCAAAGAAGGATCCCGGTGAGGTACAGAAACAGCATCGGGTAGGAAAGGTCTCCTCCGCCCTGCCTTCGTATTTTCAGGATTTGGGGAACGAACGCGCCAGTGGTGCACACCGCCGCGACGCCCCCGATGTAGCCCAAGAGCTCCATCAGCTGCTCCGTCAAACGACGCGGAGAACGATTTTGCCGCGCGTGTGACCGGTCGCATTGGACTCTTGCGCGGCGCGCGCTTCGGCGAGAGGAAAAACCTTTTCGATGATGACCTTCAGCTTCCCGGCGTCAACTAGCTTCGCGATCTCGTTCAGCTGTTCCACGTTGGCCTGAACGAATGTGTGGTGGCAGCGCACGCCACGGGCAGCGGCCTTTTCCGGCGACGGCGGCTGGAGAATGGAAACCAAAATTCCGCCCTTTTTCAGCACGGGCCACGAGCGTTCCATGGTTTCGCCGGTAATGGTATCCAGGATGGCGTCTACGCCGTGGACCACGTCTTCAAACTTTGTTGTGTTGTAGTCGATGGTCTCGTCCGCGCCGAGTGAGAGCAGGAAATCGTGGTTCTTCTTGGACGCCGTCGCAATCACGCGAGCGCCCCTCATCTTGGCAAGCTGCACCGCAAAGGTGCCGACGCCGCCTGCTGCCCCATGAATCAGCAACGTCTGGCCCGCCGACAGCTTGCAGCCGTCGTACAGCGCCTGCCACGCCGTCAGCGCCGCAAGAGGAATCGCGGCAGCGGTTGAGTGATCGATGGACTTCGGCTTCAGCGCCACTTCCGATTCCTTAACGGTGACGTAATCTGCGTAGGTACCGTCGCGAGAAAGATCGGGCCGGCTGTACACCGCGTCCCCGCGCTTCAGCCGCGTCGCTTGCGGCCCCACCGCCTCGATGACGCCGGAAACGTCCCATCCCGGAATCATGGGCAACGTGTAGCGCAGCATCTGGCGAAGCTCCCCGTTGCGCACCTTCCAATCCACCGGATTCACGCTTGCCGCATGCACGCGTATCAGAACTTCGCCAGGACCCGCCTGGGGGCGCGGCGCGTCTTCGTACTTGAGCACTTCAGGGCCGCCGTATTCGTGCACTCGCACTGCCTTCATCGTCTCCATGTACGTCTCCTCGTTCCGCTGAACCGGCGCCGGCCGCAGCTCTGTGATTGGGGGAATTGATGATACCGAGCAAGCGAGAATTCCCAAAATACTTACTTCGTAGACTGCAGGATAGTGCGCCGGTTCGTACCGAAAGCAGGACGGCGTGAAGATTTTAAGAAAAACCCGGCGCAGTCAGCAGGCGGATAAAGTTGATCAACATCCGGGCCTGGAGATCGAGCCAGGGAACTGGAGCGCCCTTTCGCGGAGGGCAAGCGGACGCTCGGCCCTCAATGGGATTCTATTGAACCGGAAAGGCCATCGTGCTAAGTTCCGCCAAAAGGGGAGGAACTCACATGTTTGAGACGCCTGAAACCAAGGGTGAACAAAGCGGCACGGGTATGTGGATTGGCGTCGCGGTGGTTATCGCCGTCATAATCGGCGGCGTTGTCTTCTTCATGGGCAAGAAAGACTCTTCGCAGAATGCGGCCACTGCTGCTCCTGTCTCCAGCGCCCCATCGGCGCAGGCAAACGCCGACGCCGTCAAAGATCTGCGTGTGGTCAGCCGCAAAATGGACAAAGACTACAGCGGCGCGGCGGGATGGTCCGTTGAGCTGAGAAATCTCTCGCAGGTCTACAGTTACAGTAACATCCAGTACGAAACGACCTATGTGGGCGCCGACAGCACATTGCTTGCGACCAACCACGGAACGATTCCGTCGCTTACCCTGGACCCCGGCGATTCGCAGACTGCGCAGTTTCGAGAGGCGCTTCCGAGCGGAACTGCTTTGTACACTTTGAAAATTACTGGCGCTACCGCGTCTAAATAGCCAACGCTCGTTGCCGCTTGTTGAGACCGAGGACTTGAGCACCACCACGAGTACCTGACCGTCGCACTGGAACTCCCGCCCGAACCGAACCGTCCGATCAACGCCCCTTGCGCTCCATGGGTGACTTGGTGATGCCTGACCAGGTCCACTCGCACCCACAGACGCTGTAAGCGCGTTCACAATTCGATAGCAAGTCAGTTTCTGTTTAGTATACTGTCCGGCCCTCCGAGCCCCGCAAGGATGCTGGGCCCGAATCATCCTCGCGGTCATGGGGGAGAATTGTCCGGAGGATGGCGACCGAAATAGTAGGTGTTTACGGTTCCAGGCACTGACGCTGAACCAGGTTTCGAGTCGTCTGAAAGACGAAAGGAGCTTCATCTCATTCCAGATGAAACCTAGGCGTAAACGCCGGGATTTTCGGTCCAGGAACGGGCGCGCCGTCCGCTCGGGTCCATCGGTCTTTCCAGTGGTTGCGGTCGGGGCTTCGGCGGGAGGGCTAGAGGCGGTAAGCCAACTCCTTTCGTGCGTGCCGGCGAAGAGCGGAATCGCCATTGTCCTGGTTCAACACCTCGCCCCGAAACATGACAGTTCTCTTGTGACGCTGCTTTCTAGGGTAAGCAAGATGCCCGTGTCGGAGGTGGCAAAGGCCACTTGGGTTGAGGCGAACCACGTGTATGTGATTCCGCCTGGCAAGGATCTCATTTACGAGCGCAGGAAACTGCTTCTTAAGAATCGCGACGAGAATCACGGGCTGCACATGCCCGTCGACCGGTTCATGGAGTCACTGGCCAAGCACGAGGCGCACCTCGGGATCGGCGTAGTCCTGTCAGGTACGGGATCCGATGGCGCTCTAGGAGTACAGGCCATCAAGGCGACGGGCGGGATCGCCTTTGCGCAGAGTGAGGACTCCGCGAAGTTCGACGGCATGCCGCACGCCGCAATTGCCACCGGCTGCACCGATTTCGTTTTGCCTCCCGCAGAGATCGGCGAGAAGCTGGTCCAAATCGCGCGCCATCCCTATATGGCGCGCCTCGCTCGGCCACCGGTCGAGGAAGCGGTCAATCAAGAGGCGCTTCAGGGGATCCTGCATCTGCTGCGTTCGACTACGGGGGCTGATTTCACCCAGTACAAGACGGGCACCATTATTCGGCGCATTCGCCGCCGCATGATGCTGCAGAAGAGCCGAAACCTGATCGAGTACGCGAAATTCCTGGCGCAGCATCCCGACGAAGCCGCCGCCCTTCATGAAGACATTCTGATTCACGTTACCGGTTTTTTCCGCGACGCTCCGGCGTTCGAGATTCTGAAGAAAAAAGTGTTTCCCCGGATTCTGGAGGCGCGCCAGCCCGCCGCGGCAGTCCGAATCTGGGTGCCGGGCTGCGCTACGGGTGAGGAAGTCTACTCACTGGCGATCTGTCTTCTGGAGTCTATGAAGGACAAAGCGGACGGCGTGACGATTCAGCTTTTCGGAACGGATGTGAACGAGCTGTCACTGGAGAGGGCACGCTCCGGCGTGTATACCTCGAACCAAGTGAAGGACGTTTCGCCGAGGCGGCTGAAACGGTTCTTCGTGAAGCTCGACCGCGGGTATCAGATCCGCAAAGACATCCGCGAAAGATGTGTGTTCGCGAAACAAAATGTCTTTGAAGATCCGCCGTTTTCCCGCTTGGATCTGATCAGCTGCCGCAACGTATTGATTTATCTGGGCCCGAAGTTGCAAGGCCGCGTGATTCCGATCTTCCATTACGCGCTCAAACCGAACGGCCTTCTTTTGCTGGGCAGTGCGGAAACCATCACGTCGCATTCTGCACTTTTCGCTCCGGTCGACCGGAGCTACCGAATCTACTCGCGGAAACCAGGCGCGAGCCGACTGGCGTTTGAACGACGATCGGAGGAGCAAGTCGCGCAATCCACCCGCAGCCAATCGGCGCCGGCGAGAATGGAAGACGCGGCCGGCAAGCTCGCCGGTGCCGAGACAGTTTTGCTCGCAAAGCACGGTCCCGCCGCAGTCCTGGTCAATTCTAATCTTGAGATCCTGCAATTCAGCGGGCGAACATCCGCATTTCTTGATCCAGCCGCCGGCCCGGCCAGTCTGAGTCTGGCCAAGATGGCCCGCGAGAACCTTGTCTGGGAGATTCGCTCGGCCATTCAGAAGAGCAGGAAGACGGGCGGACCGGTTCGAACCAAGCGCATCCCCATCGCCACGAACGGCAGCGGCAGGGATGTGTTGGTGGAAGTGATTCCGCTGCCCGCTCGCTTGGGAGACGAGCGTAACTTCTGGGTCGTGTTCGAAGCGAGCCCCGAGAAGGCCGTCCCGGCAGGCTATCCGGCAACGGCAGCCGGAGGCGCTCCGCCGGGACGGCAGTCTTCCGATCGCCGGGCCCTTGCGCGCCTGCAGCGCGAGCTGGAACAGACCCGAGCGAGGATGGACGAAATCATTCGCGACCAGGAAGCCACGAATGAGGAGCTTCAATCCGCCAATGAGGAAATTCTCTCAAGGAATGAAGAGTTACAAAGCTTCAACGAAGAGATGGAAACCGCCAAAGAGGAGCTGCAGTCGTCCAACGAAGAATTGACGACCCTGAACGAGGAGCTCGAGCATCGCCACTCGGAGCTAAGCCAGCTGAACAGCGATTTGAGCAATCTCTTCATAAGCCTCGAGATTCCGGTTCTCATTCTGGAGAGGGACCTGCGGATCCGGAGATTTTCTCCCGCGGCCGGGACTCTGCTGAACTTGATGTCCGCCGATATTGGGAGGCCGGTGAGTGACATGCGGTTCAGCGCTACGATTCCGGAACTCGGCCGTGACAGCGCCGAAGTCATGACTTCGGGGAAAAGGAGCGAGCATCAGACACTGGAGCTCGACGGCAAGTCGTATTCTCTCAGGATCCATCCCTACCGTGTTGGCGAGGGCAATATCGAGGGTGCAGTCGTAGCGCTGGTCAACATCAGTGCTCTCCAGCGCGCGACCGAAGCGATTGAAGATGCCCGCCGGTACGCCGAATCGATCATCGAGGCCGTCCAGGAATCTTTGGTCGTGCTTGATTCGGGCTTGCGCGTATTGTCGGCGAATCGCTCGTTCTACGAGACTTTTCAGGCGACACCCAAATCCACAGTAGGAGAGCTCATCTACGATCTTGGGAGCGGACAATGGAATATTTCTCCGCTTCGATCCTTGCTGGACAAGGTGCAGTCCGACGACACTCCGCTTTCCAGTCTCGAGGTGGAACATGATTTCCCGTTGATCGGCCGCAAGACCATTGTCCTGCGCGCCCGGCAATTCCGCAGCCCCAAGGGCGGCACGCCCCTGATTCTTCTTTCGATCCAGGATGAAACCGATCGGCGAGAGGCCGAACTGGCCGCATCGCGTTCCGGGGTAATGTCCGCGCGCCTGATGCGCGTGCAGGACGATGAGCGAAGGCGCGTAGCCCGCGAACTCCACGACAGCACGGCGCAGTCTCTGGCGGGTCTGATGATGAACATGAACCAGCTGAGTCGGATGCTACAGAAGTCCGACCCCAAGATTCTGGCGACGCTCGCGGAGAGCCGGGCGCTTGCGGACGAAAGCATCCGCGAAATCCGCACCATTTCCTATCTGCTCCACCCGCCGCTGCTTGAGGAGGCGGGACTAGCTTCGGCCCTGCGCTGGTTCATCGATGGCTTCGGCAATCGCAGCAATATCCGTGTGAAGCTGGCGATTCCCGCTCGGATGCCGCGTCTGGTGGCCGCGACTGAACTGGCTCTATTTCGTATCGCTCAGGAAGGCCTTACCAACGTTCACCACCATTCCGGCAGCAAGTCCGCTCAAGTCGAGATCGCCATCACCTCCAGCCAGGTCATTCTGCAGATCAGCGACCGGGGCAAGGGTCTTCCCGCCGATATATGGAAAGCCCAGGGAGGAATTTCAAGGACTCCGGGCGTCGGCATCGCCAGCATGCGCGAACGCGTCAAGGAACTTGGGGGAACCCTCGAATTTGACTCCAGCCGCCGCGGTGCCACGCTCCGGGCTACTTTACCCCTGGTCCTGAAGTGAATTGAATCCACCAACCGTCAGCCGATGACTCGCGGTTTCGAGCCGTAGCCGCCCGGAGTATTTGGTAGTAGAATCCGTCGAATCAGCAGTCCGCTGCGTGTGATTCGAATGAGGTCCCGGGAGCAGTCGCAATGGAAATTCTCTGGCCGGCAGTGGGCATCGCCGTAATCGTCATATTTGTTTTCTACGTGCTTGCACAATATTGGCACCGGCTTCTGCGGCAGCAGAACTGGACCATTCGCCGCCTTTTCGAGCGCGTCCAGAGCCTGGAGGAGATGGCCGACCCGGAATGGCGGCGCAAGCTTGGCGAAGCGGCGCCGGTACCGCTTGAACAGGTCATTACTTTCTCGTTCCGTCTGGGCGACCACTTCTGGCACGACACCGTTCGGTTGGGCGAGGACGACCGGCGGTTTGTCCGCGAGTACGGCAGCTTCGTCGGTGCCGTCAAACTTGAAAGGTGGCGCAGCCACACCGTCGCGACGATCACCGAAGTTCTTCCCGACAGCAAGGCCACCGGCTGGCAGACGCGTTCGCTGGATTTCTATTCCGATCCATTCAAGCGCAGCGATTCGATCTCGCTCTGGGACTTGGCGCTCTCGCGCTCCGGCCCGTCGGTTAAGCGTCCGCCGGCGCTTGAGTTGCTGCTGCGGGCGAATTCGCTCGAGCTGCGCGGCCGTCTGCTCCCGGTCCTGCACCTGTCTTCGGACAACGGGCATGGAACCCCGGCGGAGGAAGGCGACGTGGTTTTCTTTTCCGTGCCACTGGATCCCGCGAGGCTTGCGGAGTTTCGCAGTCACGACCCGGCAGACATCGCAGGCAAAGGCAACGGCCACGTAGCGGGTGACGAGCCCGGTGTTAGCGGCAATTCCTGGCAGGCCTTTTACTCCTATCAAAACGAAGATCTGGGCTTTGAATGGCAGCTCCGCCTGTGCGATCTGACGAGGAAGTCCGAATGGGAGCGCTGGAAGATTCTGGAAACTTCTCCGATGCCGCTGGCGACAAAAGAATCCTGAGTTCCCGCTACATTCAAGAAGAACGCGGCAGAACCGGGAGGCCCGACCAGGCGTTCAGCAATCCAAGGATTTCCCGCACCACGGAAAGCGCGTCGTGCGTGTTGCGCCACCAGTGATCGGCGTCAAACGAGTCCTGAGGCGCGGCGCGGACAATCAAATGCAAATCGCTTCCTGCCAGTTTCCGCCACAGCACCCTCACGCGCCTCGTATGCTGCGCTGAGGTCACGACCATCACCGTCGTTTTTCTCTCTCTCCGCATCTGGGCGCTGATTTCTTCAATCTCCTGCTCGGTATTCACGATCGGCTGTGCAAAGACGCTGACATCGGCCTCCGGCACGCCCTCGTGGATCAACACGTCGCGATTGAAATCCTCTTCGCCGAGATAGTGGATGCCCATGGCCTCCAGTTCTGCCGCCGGCGACACCGGCCGGCTCACCCATATCTCGTGCGCGTAGCCCGTACGAAAAAGCACCGCAGCCTGTTCGGCGCGAGCGGGCATGCTTCCACTCAACACCACGATCACGTCCGCCGGACCAAGAGCGTCCTCACGCACCAGCCAGCGGCCGGCTCCGCGAATCGCGAACACGCCGCCCACGCATACTGCGAGCGCGACAATCAGCGCAACGAATCGGAAGGAATGCCGTCGTGCCATGGGAGTCTGCTAACCGCGGGGATGATCGCTTGCGTCCGGCGCGAGGCGAGGAGCGTCGAAAGACCGGTTGCGCATCAGCAGTCCGCGCAGGCCGAGCAGGAGCAGCCGCGGCTGACGCAGGCAGACTCGCCAGAGCATCTTCCAGGCCTCATCTCGGGAATATTCGGCCATAGACTTCTTGGCGGGATCGTTCAGTAAATCGACCAAATGACTGTAGTCCGATTGCTGGAAGCCGTGCAACGATCGGCGCAGAAGCAGGTGGAAGTCGAGTTCACGGCGAAGGGTACGCAATTCGCGGCTCGCGCCCCGGTTCAAGATCGCCTCGGCTACACCAAGTGCGCCGCGAAATCCCGTGACGATTCCGCCGACGGTTGAAACCTTAACCTGCGCAGCTGCGTCCCCCACCAGGTACACGGATCCGCTGCCCATTTTTCGCCGTACCGGAATCCAGCGCTTGTAAATCGGAATGCGCGCCCCCTGGAATTCGATTGGGTCGAATTTCCGCTTTTCCAGGAATTGCTCCAGACAGCGCTTGGTTTCAGGGCCCGACTCGCCGATCACGCCGAGCGCCCCCTGTGTGGGCGATTCCGGGATCAGCCAGTAAAAGTATGGCGTGTCTTCCGGGACGAACCACACCCGCACTGTGTCGGGCGCCATGTCCTTGGGCAGCGGCACAATCGCCTGCAACAGTGGCACAGTCTCAAGCGGCGCCCATCCTGCGGCTCGAGCCACTGGACTTGCAGCGCCATCGCCGCCAACCACGGTGTCGGCGTGAATTTCTTCGCGGGTTCCATCAGCGCAGCGTTCGATTTCGACTCGCAGGCCGTTGCCGTTTGCCTCGATCGCGCGGAAACGACGGCCCAATTCGATCGTCGCGCCGGCGCGTTGCGCCTCTCCGGCAAGGCTTTGGATCAACGCACGGCGCTCGATAATCAGGTCCGGGTGGTCGAGAGAAATCGTGGCGGCGCGGCCGTCGGTAAAAAGCTCGAAGCGGCGAATTTCGTTGACGATACTGTTTTCGGCGGCGCGGCCCAGTAGCGCGCGCATTCGATTGGTCACGATCAATGTCCGCGCCTCGGGCTCGAGCGTGTCGATGCGCTCCAGCACGCGCACCCGAACGCCGTTGCGCGCGAGCAGCGACGCGGTGAACAAACCGGCAGCCGACCCGCCGATCACAGCGACGGTTGGGTCACCTGCGCGAGCAGCAGAACGGAGTTGGGTTGCTTCCGGGCGTTCTTCGTTCGCCGCTGTCGTTATGGACAATGGACCTCGTACATGAATTGTAGTGGAGACTACCCAGGTGCTGCGAGCCGATACAAGCGAGCTCTGCCTACAGACCCGAGCGAGCCAGTATATCTCACGTACACTTTCCCGCCAACGCTGCGCGCTGACTTTTCGTGCGCTACGCGCGTCAGCCGGGACGAAATTGTCAACTCTCAGTTTGCCGGTGCTATACTCGCCGAGCGCGACAGGGTGTGACTCCGGGGGGATTCATGGCCAAATTCACAATTGCGCCGCACATGCGGCTCCACGAGTGGGTTGCCGAAGAAAAGGGATATTTCGCGGCCGAAGGGCTGGACTACGAGTTTCATGAGCCGTTCGGGTCGGCCGAGGGCAAGAGCCATCAACTTGGCGACAGGATCGGCGCTTTCCAGACTTTCGAGAAAGGGCGCGGCTCAGACATCGGCTGCGCGTGCCACTGGACCGTGAACGTCTCGGCCTCGGTCGGCCACGGCAAGCTCTACGTCGATGCCTATTCGGTTGCGCCCGCCGGAATATTCGTGGCGCCGGAATCGCCAATAGGCACCCCTGGTGAGCTCGCGGGAGTTCCGATCTCGGTCGGATACCAGTCCGGGAGCCACTACTCGGCGATCCAGGCGCTGGAGCAATATCTCAAGCCCGCAGACATCAAGCTCTCGTTTGCAGATGGATTGCTGTTCAGCCGCATGGAGCTGCTGATTGACCGGAAGGTCCCTGCTGCATCGGTATTCAGCGGCCCCTACTATTTTCTTGAGCAGCTCGGCTTTCGCAAGATTATGGATACAACGTTCATGATCGCTTCGCTCATTACGCGCGAACCGGACATGGACGACGTTAGGAAGTATTTCCGCGCGCTCCGAAATGCCCAGCGCGATATTGATCTCCGTCCCGATCTCTACACCCATTACTACCGCAAAGAATTTCCTTTGCGTTTCCACGACCTTATGGACACGCGCCGCTGGGGCCCGGGCGAGCGCCTCGTTTTTGAGCCCTATACCAAGGACGTTTTCGACAAATCGTTCGCGTGGATTTCCGACCACGGGATTTTTCCGGAAGGCGCCATGGGATCAGGTAACTACGAGCAGTCATGTGTCACACTGGCTTCGAAATAGCCGGCATCGCAAGCCGCCTCAAGCGGTGCACCCAGGAACGGATGAGACCGATTGCCTGGGTCCGGGACTCGCACCCAAGGCCGGTCGCTTTCGCGGTGAATCTCCGGAGTTCTGCTAAGATTCTGTACCGACGATGGAGCGCGAAAAACTCGAAGCGGACGTCCTGATCATCGGCGCAGGGCCTGCCGGCCTGTCCTGCGCGCTGCACCTTTCCAACCTGATCGAGCAGCACACAGCCGCCAATAAATCCCCTGCGCTTTCGGCCGAAAACATCTACGTGCTCGAGAAGGCGCGCGAAATCGGAGCGCATCAGCTGTCGGGCGCGATCATGGATCCGCGGGCGCTGCGCGAACTTGTGCCCGATTTTGAGAAAACCGCGCCGCTAGATACACCGGTAACGGGCGATGCCGCGTATTATTTCACCGAAAAAGGCTCGCTCAAGCTGCCCATCACGCCCCCGCCCCTGCAAAACCACGGCAACTACGTCGTTTCGCTCAACAAGCTTGTGAAATGGCTCGGAGGACTGGTTGAGAAAAAAGGCGTCAACCTCTTTACGCAGTTCGCCGGCAAGGAACTGCTCTACGAAAAAAATGGAATCGCAGGTGTACTAACCGAAGACAAAGGCGTGGACAAGAACGGCAAGCCCAAGGACAACTTTACGCCGGGCTACGAGCTTCGCGCGAAAGTCACAGTCCTGGCCGAGGGGCCACGCGGTTCGCTCACGAAGGATTTGGTAAACCACCTGAAGCTTGATGGCCTCAATCCACAGGTGTATGGCATCGGCATCAAGGAGTTATGGGACGTCCAGCCGGGCCGCATTGAGACCGGCTACGTGGCGCACATGCTTGGCTGGCCGCTCACGCCGGACCTCTATGGCGGCGGCTGGATCTACGGACTGCGTGACAATCGCGTTTCGGTCGGCCTGGTGGTCGGCCTTGAATACCGCAATCCGTTGTTTGATCCGCACGAAGCGTTTCAGAAGTTCAAGACGCATCCGTTCGTCAGCAAAATTCTGGACGGCGGCAAACTCGTCCGCTACGGCGCGAAAACGGTCCCCTACGGCGGTTGGTATTCCATGCCGCGCAGCTACGTTGATGGCGGGCTGATTGCCGGTGACTCTGCCAGTCTGCTGAATTCGCAACGTCTGAAAGGGATTCATACGGCGATTAAGAGCGGGATGCTTGCCGCTGAAGCGATTTACGAAGCACTCTGCGTCGGCGATACCTCGGCTGCCAAACTCTCGGCCTACCAGCGGAAAATCGATCGGAGCTGGCTCAAGCAGGAATTGTGGAATGTCCGGAATTTTCACCAGGGATTTCACGGCGGGCTGTGGAAGGGGCTATTCAACGCGGGATTGCAATTTGTCACCGGAGGACGCGGGCTGGTCGATCCGATGCGCACCGAGGCGGGCTACAAGGATTACGAAAATCTCCACCGCGACCGGACGCTCGTCGATCAATCCACGCGGTACAAAGGTGATGGAAAGCTTACGTTTGACCGGCTGACCGATGTCTATCACTCCGGCACGCGCCATGACGAGGATCAGCCGTGCCATCTGATCGTCCTTGAACCGAATATCTGCGGCGACCGCTGCGTCCGGGAGTTCGGCAATCCGTGCCAGTATTTCTGTCCCGCGGCAGTCTATGAAATGGTCACCGACAAAGGCGCCCCAAAATTGAAAATCAATGCTGCAAACTGCGTCCACTGCAAGACCTGCGACATTGCCGATCCCTACCAGATTATTCAGTGGGTTCCGCCGGAAGGCGGCGGCGGCCCGAACTACGAAGGTATGTGACGACCGGTAGCCCCAGGCGGCATGTATATTCGCCGGCCGGCCCGGTCATTATTTCTCCGGGACTTGGGCCGTTGTTGCATTCCTGCGTCCCGCGGTATCAATCGACATTCGCGTCAAAAACGCCGGTTTCAACTTTTCCTTTTCGCTTTACCTGAACGAAGATTCGATACACGCCTGCCTTCGGGAATCCGTAGGGGAACGACACTTCGGCGGACGCCGGAGTTGTCGAGCTGCCGGTCGCCATTTCACCCGCCATGCCGGGCATCGCCATCGCAGACATGTTCATTTCGGGCGCTGCAGGGGTTTGTGCGGATTCTTCGAGGGGCGCGCTGCCCGAACTCGCTCCTGCCAGAGCGAGCGCGGCCATGGATATCGAACCCTCGGGATGGATGTGCGCGAACACACTGAAATCAGACGCGATGAATTCGGCATGCCCGGCCATGCCCATGTAGGGCTCAAGGTCCGTCACCGGTTTGCCTGAAGCATCGTCGACCCGGAAACGGAACCATAGCAACCGGCTGGACCGAATGGGGCCGGGATCGCGCTCCCAAATCATGTGCGCGCCACCAGAGAGCGGAGCGACAAGCTTACCAGCGCTTCGGTCGGTCAGGGGAGCTGCCATCGCCTCGGAGTCATCTCCGGCGAGTGGCCCTCCACTCGTCTGGGGGATGTCGATTTCCTTCACCATCGTGTCGGGAAAACCCGAGGAACGCACGATATCCGCAAAAACCCTGTAGTGGCCGACTGCGATGTCAGGCAAGGCGTCAACAAAGCTCGCCGGGTCGGTCGAGTCTTGCTGAGGGTGCAGATGGTACAGGCGGTCCATGTCCGGTGCGCGTACCAGGAAAAGATGCATCAGATGTCCGTGGTCGGCAATGAGCGCGCCCATCCCGGTGTCCTGGCGCCGGGCATGCCAACCCGATTCAGCGATGTGCAGACTCATTTCGTCCCCAACGAGCGAGATGCCCAGTGAGGGTGGCCGATAGATTTTTCTGTTGGTGTTGGCGGTTGCCACGTCGGTCCACCACAGGTCTCCAACTGCGAGCGCTGCTATGGTGATCGCAAGCGTTGCCGCCATTACTTTGCGGGCTCCGCGCTTCTGTTCCGGTCCGGGCTGCTCACCGGCCTCAAGCGTGCCTTCGCGCCTTGCGGCTCCGAAGATCGCAACGAGTGCTGCGACGAGCAAGACGAGCAAGCCCAGCAACGCTGCGCCGAGGCTCTTGGGCATTGGGAGGCTGCTGCGCGCAAAGGCGGGTACCGGAATGGCAACCGTGCCCGCTCCCAGCGCGCCGTCAGCCTGGGCACGCACCTGCCACGAGCCGGAATCCATCAGCCAAATTGATCCGGAAAAAAACTGCCCATCGTCCGCGGCAGGCTGCAGCTTGTCGGGCGGGGGTGGATACTTGGAACCGTCCCCGTTGATATAGAGCGGCGTGACCATCACGTCGCGCAGGCCCGGCGTGTCGCTGCGAATTTCGATCTGCGCGACCCCCGGAATCATCGGCGGCGTATGAATCGTAGCAACCAGGTGATAGGGTCCGGCATTTCCCTGAAAATACACATCCGGGCTGCCGACATGGGCAAGACACGCCGGAGCAAGCTCGAGAGAGGCGAACAATGCGATGAGCAAGGCTTTTTTCATTGCTGTCTAGCGTCTCAGACGCTTCAGCGCGTCCGCGATTACGATGCCGATGCGCGATGAAACAATCGCTGACATCCACGCAATACTGAAACCGGAAAGCCGGGCAAATCGGGTCGGATCCAATCTCCGAAATTCGCAGATCAGGTAGTAGCGGGATGGCGGAAAGAAATACGGCAGATCGTTCTGCCCGAAAATCCGGTTGCGCGCCAATGGCGAGATCAGGAAATCCGCGAAAGGCCAGTGCACGGAAATCAATCCCGCAAGAAAAATGGTCCCGGCGATCGCTGCCTGAAACCAACGGCCGCGTCCGGAGGTTCTCTGGAACGCGAAATCCAGCAACGCAGCCGGTGCGACCAGGAGTATCGGGAATCCCAGTGGGAGCATAAAAGTTACGTTCGTCAGGACCGGCCCGAGTTTCGGCGACGCTGGAAAGAGCGGGAAAATCCATAGTCCCGCGCACATCCACGCCGTATACACCGCGGCGATGATCGTCGATCCCCAGCGATGTCCCGACGCGCGGCCGAAGGCAATCAGGATCAAGGGGACTCCGATCGTCATCACGCGGTAGAACAGGGCGCTGTGCATCATCGACGCGTCGGAATACTCATACAGCAGCATCATGTGAATCACGAGCTGCAGGCCCGCCAGATACAGGAGCAGGCGAACCAGCTTTTCCTTGGCGATTCCATCGGCTCCGTTCATTGCGGACACGACCATGAGGGTCGCGCCGAGCACCACACCGTTGATGCCGGTGCCGAGCACGAAATGAGGCGGGCTCAGAATCTGGACATCAAGCCCGAACGACGCATGCCACCAGTTGTCGAAAGGAACTGAGGTCAGCATCAGCACTCCACCCCACGCCGTGAAAAACGCCCCGAGCGGCCCGCGGAAACCCCAGACCCGCACCGACGCATCACGTAGCGCCGGGTCAGTCGCAAATGTGGTGGAGAAAATCAAATAAATGCAGGTGACCGCAGCCAGCAGGCCGCCAAATTGGATCGCCAGATGGGCCGGCGTCCAGAATGTGTCGCGGCCGATGGTCATGTGCCAGGAGATATCCCAGTACAAACCAAAGGTGATGGAGGTTACAGCGGTCGCACCGGACCAAACCTGCCAGGGAACTGCCGCTGCGCGGCTAGCGATCCCCGCGGATTCGGCGCGGGAGGTGATATCGAGCGGAATACTTTGGGCCATAAGCGATGCTCAGTTGCGCCAGGAACAGAAAATCTCGGCGGTCGTCAGAACGCTCGGCCTCTTGGGATCGATGCCCATCCACGCCGTGCGCGTTGTACCCGCAGCCTGATTCAAAAACGCCCGTGCCTAGTCCTGCTCGCTGCCTCCGCCAAAAGCCCGCCGGAGCGAGGCCCAAAATCCGCCTTTTCTTTTTGTGGGTTTTGCCATCGCGGAGTGATCCGATCCGGGTTGCACCTGTGAACTTGGACCCGCTTCTCCCAGGGCGTGTTGCATCGCCTGCGCAAACTCGGGCGCATTCACGTGGCCCGAGAATTCCCATTCCGGCGAGACCTGCGCTTCGCGGATCAGCAGGACCATGTCCTGAGCCGGATCGGGCGGACGCGTAGGCGAACCGGCCATGAAACTGAGCGGTGGAAGTACGGCTGTGTACACCGGATTTGAACTGGGTGGCGGAGCGGGCGCGTTTTGTTTTGCCGGCAGAACGATCGGATGCGTTTCGTTTGCTTGCGCGAGTCTGCTGTACTGAATATTCGGCTTCGTCTCAGGTTCAACGGCTGGTGCGGCCGCCACAGGAGTCGGCGGCGGATCAGGTCGCGGTACGATCGCCGTTGCGTAATCTGGCGACGGCGCTTGCGGTGGTCGGGCTGGAATCGGTCCGGCGCGCACGCACTGGCAGCTTCCGGGGGTTCCTGCGACCGGCAAGAGCCTGCCGGCATTCAGAAAAAATTCTCCAGCCTGGGGAACGATTAGTTTTTCGCCCGTGAACTGATGCTCCAGCTGAATCGCGCCGCTGGTCGCCACCACGCAAAGCGAGTCATCCAGGTTCAGCCCCACGGTCACGTCGCGCGATCCGCCGGCGATATCGAGCGGCGTGCCGATAATGGTGGGTGTGAAAATGCGCAAGGCCGTTGTCCCGGGCAATTCCACGCGCACCCGGCCAAAATCAAGCGCGAGCGTGATGGAGTCGTTTGAAAGCAAGACCGTAAACTTCGCAGGGCCGCAGATGTCCACCTGTCCGCCGGCGAACAGTGTCAGGAGAGCCTGGCCGGAATGCACGGTGATGACCGTGCCGTTTGAGACAGCAAGACTCGCACCCACGGTCGATGCCGGACCATTCGCGGGTGTTGTGCTCTCGCAAGAAATGTCCTGCCCCTCCACCCGTCCGATCACCCCGGACGGCGCGTCCTGAGCGCGTGCCGCGAGCGGACACATCAGAATACATCCAGCGAGAAAACAAAGAACCACAGTGTGCGCGGAGCAAAAGATGCGTCGGGAGACCGGCACGATTTGGAATTGGGGGAACATCCAGACCACCTATACTATACCGCAGTGAACGACGTCTCGAAATCGGCAGCCCCTGCGCCCGCAAACGCCTCAGGCATCCCGATGCCGCAGCTATCGCGCTGGCGAAGGATGCAGATCCCGGTGATTGCCTGGGCGGCGTACTGGATCATTCGCCTGCTTGGACCGACGCTCCGGGTGGAAATCGTCGGCGTGCACAACGCCATCCAGATTCGCGCCGAGGGCGAGCCGGGAATCGGGGTGTTCTGGCATCGCTGCATTCTCTCGGCCGTCTGGATTTGGCGGCAACGCGGAATCGTGGTCCTGAACACGGTCAACTTCGACGGCCAGTGGACCCGGCGCGTGATCGAGCGCCTTGGTTTCGGTACCGCGCAAGGCAGCTCATCGCGTGGTGCGCTTGAAGGGCTGGCGGCGATGGCGCAAAGCCTGGAGGCCGGCCGACATGTCGGGTTCACAATTGACGGCCCGCGCGGCCCGCGCTACGTCGCAAAGCCCGGACCTGTAATCCTGGCGCGCCGCACAGGACGGCCGATTTCCGTCTTTCACATCGGCGTCGAGCGGGCGCACACCTTTGAGAAATCGTGGGATCTGTTTCAGTTACCGTATCCGTTTTCGCGCGCCGTGATGTTTGTGGCGCCGGTCATTCGTGTTCCCGCAACTGCCGATGCCGACATGATGAAATCAAAGCAGGATGAGATGCAGGCAACACTCGAGCGGGTCAGGGACGCGGCGGAGTCCTGGTTTGGATTGACCGAGAAGGAACGCGACCAGGTGCGTGACCACTGGGGCGAACGCACTCCCTAGCTGTCGCCGAGCTTCACCGGGATATCTATTTTCTTGCCGTCGCGAACGATCGTCAGCGTGACGGTATCGCCGGGCCATTCGCGGTTCAGCAGCAAATTCAAGTCCATCTGGCTGGTAAGCTCTTTCCCGTTAACGGCGACCAGAACATCGCCACCGATCCGCAATTCCTGCAATCCCGCAAGCACCGAGCGAGTGCCTCCGCGAATACCGGCCTGCGCCGCAGGGCCACCGGGAACTACGCGCTCGATCAAGATTCCCTGCTGAACTCCCAGGTGCAGGGCGTCGGCGAGATTTGGCCAGATCGCGCGGCCTTCGGCGCCCAGCGACGCGTGACGCACGTGACCGGTCGAGATCAGGTCCTCAGCCGCCCGACGGGCCGTGTTGATCGGAATCGCAAATCCGATTCCGGCGGTGGTACCGGTGGGTGCGTAGATGGCGCTATTGATTCCGATGACTTCTCCCCGGCTGTTCAACAACGGGCCGCCGGAATTCCCGCGGTTGATGGCTGCATCGGTCTGGATCGCTTCGTCGATAAAGGTGCTTTCGCTGGTTTGCACTGTACGTCCGAGCGAGCTGACCACTCCAGTCGTGAGCGTGCTTTGAAAACCGAAGGGGTTGCCGATCGCAAGCACGCGCTGACCCACCAGCAGATTGCGGGAATCCCCCAGCGGCAGTGTCGCGATTTTCCGCCCCTTGGGATCTATCTGGAGCAGGGCGATGTCGTTGCGCGTGTCCGCTCCGATGTACTTGGCCTTGTACCGCGATTGATCGCCGAGCGTGACCTCAATGGTCTCCGCCCCCTGAACGACGTGATAGTTCGTCAGGATGTGTCCGTCAGTGTCAATGACGAACCCGGAGCCAGCGCCTTCCACCGGTACGGCATCGAAGAAGAAATCGTACTGAACCGCGCGCGTCACGATATTGGCGATTGCTGGTGAAGCTTGCTTGTATATGCGGACGTTTTGAGTTTCAGTTGGATCAAGCGCGGTTGGACCCTCGTCCGCCGGCAGCCCCGCGGGCAGGGCGTGAACAGACAGGGGATTGTGCTGCCCGTAGCGAGAGCCGGCCCAGTATGCGCCCAGCCCGATGATTAGTCCGAGCGCCAGGAGCCGGATCGCGCGTCTGTGCGTTCCCGATTTTGCCATTGCTCTGCTTCCTTCTGCCGATAGATACGCAACCGCGTCAGCAAATGTTTCTTCCCGAATCAGCCGGCTGCTTCAGTTTTTCAACAACCAGCTTCACCTGCCGCTTCGTTTCCTCAATCGTACGGGAACAATCGATGACTTCATCGGCCAGCCGCCGCTTCTCGTCAATGGGCATCTGCGCGGCGATGCGAAGCTTCGCATCCTCTACTGAAAGACCGCGTTGCTTCAAGCGTTCGAGTTGCTGCTCAGGACGACACCAGCAAACCACGATGCGATCGAGATTGTTTTTCGCGCCGGCCTCGAGAATCAGCGCCGCGTCCTCAAAGGCCAGATCCGGACCGCCCGCTCGGTCCAGGGCCACAAACCAGTTGCTCACGACATTCTGGATGCGGGGATGAAGGATTTGGTTGAGGCGGGCGCGCTTTTGGTTGTCGGAAAACACAACTGCTCCGAGCTTGGGGCGGTCGACCGCTCCGCCCTTGCCGAGAATCGCCTCGCCGAATTCGCGGACGGCTTCATTGTAAGCGTCCTGTCCGGGTTCCAGCAGTTCGCGCGCGATGATGTCGGCATCGAGCACGGGGTACTCGGCGTCGCGCAGCAGGCCGGCTACCGTAGACTTTCCGGAAGCAATGCCGCCAGTGAGGCCGACGCGCAGCATCAGCGACGGGAGGTTGCGCCCACCGGGGTGAGCGCGCCGCGGCGCATACGCGCGGCTTTGACGGTGTTGCTCATGAGCATGGCGATGGTAAGCGGTCCAACACCGCCGGGCACCGGCGTATAGGCGCCGGCGATCTCAACGACATCCGGGTGAACGTCTCCAACGAGGATCGAGCCCTTGGTGCGATACGACTCAAGCTTCGCGGGAAACTTCGCGAAGATGCGCTCGGCCTCCGCGGGGTCTTTCACGACGACCTGGCCGACGTCGATCACCGTGGCGCCGGGGCGGACGAAATCCGGGGTGACCATCGCCGCTTTGCCGACTGCCGCGACGATGATATCGGCGCGGCGTGCGATGTCGGCAAGTTCCTTGGTCCTGGAGTGGCAGAGCGTGACCGTGGCGTTCGCGTGCATGAGCTGGAGCGCCTGCGGTTTGCCAACGATGTCGCTGCGGCCGATGACCACGGCGTTTGCGCCTTCGATCGGAATGTTGCTACGACGAAGAATTTCCATCACGCCCGCTGGCGTGCAGGCGAGCAGCGTGGGGCGCCCTGCGACGAGATTGCCGACGCTGACCGGGTGAAATCCATCCACGTCCTTTGCGGGGCTTACTGCTTCGAGAATTTTCTTTGAGTCTATCTGTTTGGGCAGCGGCATCTGCACCAGAATGCCGTCCACGTCATTGCGCTCGTTCAGCTCGTTGACGATGGCCAGCAACTCGTCGGTTGAGGCCGTCGCAGGCGGCGTGATGTGGAAGCTGGCGAGCCCGAGCTTCTCGCATGCCGCGATTTTGCTGTTCACATACAGTTTCGAGGCAGGATTATCTCCGACGAGCACGGCCGCAAGACCCGGACGGATCCCGGCGCTTGCGAGGTCAGCGATTTCAGCCCGCAGTTCCGCATAGATCTCGTCTCGAATTGCGTTGCCATTCAGAATACGCGCGGCCAAAGGGTGCTCCTTGTATGGCGTTGCGATGGTATCGAAGGCGCAATCATAGCATACGCGATTTGTCCGTGTTTACATCAGCGGTCCCTCGGCCGCGCCTGTAGGTCAATCCAGGCGATTTATTGGTGTCGAGCCCTTGCTGAAAAAAGAAGTTGTACAATGATGCGTGCCGTTGACTCCTGGCAGGAGAGTTGCAGGTGATGTTCACAGAAGGCGAGGAAAGAAAAAAGCTCGAACGTGCGATGCGCGACGCCGGTCGTCTCCCGCCGGGACAATCCGCTACGCTCAAATGGCCCGTACTGCACGAAGGAACGGTGCCGCGATTCGATCCGCGCACGTGGGATTTCCGGATTGCCGGGCTGGTCGAAAAACCCGTTCGACTCACGTGGGACGATTTCACGCGGCTTCCCACGGAGGAAATTACTGCCGACATGCACTGCGTTACGACCTGGAGTCGCTTCGACGTGCGGTGGGAAGGCGTGAGGTTCCAAGAGGTGATGAAGCTGGCCGGGGCGCGGCCAGAAGCGAAATATGTCATGGTGGTAGCCGAGCAGGGCTACACGTCGAATGTGCCGCTTGAAGATCTGATGGGTCCGGCAACTCTGTTTGCACTGAAGCACGATGGCGAGCCCCTGGCGCCCGAACACGGCTATCCGGTTCGCCTTGTGGTCCCCCACCTGTATGCGTGGAAAAGCGTGAAATGGGTTCGCGGCCTGGAATTCATGGCGCAGGACGCTCCCGGCTTCTGGGAAGAAAACGGCTACAACATGTACGGCGATCCGTTCAAAGAGCGGCGCTTCGGGGGCTAGTCGGTTGCGGCAATTGCTTTTGTGAGTCTCGTCTGCGCGGAGTAGAATTCAGACCGTTCCGGTGGCTCAAAAAGACTTTGCGGTTATACTCTCTGAGAATTCATGGCCCTAGCTCCAGGCACAAGACTCGGTCCGTACGAAATCAAATCGCAAGTAGGCGCAGGCGGCATGGGCGAAGTCTACCGCGCTCGCGACACGCGCCTCTCGCGCGACGTTGCGCTGAAGATTCTTCCGGAATCCTTCGCACGGGATAGCGACCGCCTGCGCCGCTTCGAGCAGGAAACGCAAGCGGTCGCGGCCCTGAACCATCCGAACATTCTTGCGATCTACGACGTCGGCCACTTCAACAGTGCTCCGTTTCTGGTTTCCGAACTTCTTGAGGGAGATAGCCTTCGCGCCGTGCTGAATCGCGGTCCGATCCCGCAGCGCAAGATCGTCGAGTACGCGGTGCAGATCGCAAACGGCCTGGCGTCTGCTCACGACAGGGGCATCGTGCACCGGGATCTCAAGCCCGAAAACCTGTTTGTCTGCCGCGACGGCCGCGTCAAGATTCTCGATTTTGGCCTGGCCAAGCTCGCCGGAACAGCCGGCATCGAACCGGACGGGGCGACAATGACGGGCTCGCACACGGCCGCGGGCGTCGTCCTGGGCACGGCGAGCTACATGGCCCCCGAGCAGGTGCGCGGCGAGGCCATCGATGCACGCACCGACATGTTTGCCTTCGGCGCCGTTCTGTTTGAGATGCTGTCAGGCAAACGGGCATTTCAACGCGATACCCCGCCGGAAACGATGACGGCGATCCTGCGGGACGATTTGCCGGAAGTAACCAATGTCGAACCTCCGATTCCTCCGGCGCTTGATCGCATCGTTCGCCGCTGCCTTGAGAAAAGCCCGGACCACCGTTTCCAGTCCGCGAAAGATCTGGCATTCGGTCTGGAATCGCTCTCGCAGACCTCCGCGACCACCAACACTGGCGCGCAAACTGCAATTGTAGCGGCGAAGTCCGACCCTCGGCTGAAGTTGGTTTTGGCCGCGGGAGCGATCGTGCTGTCCGCTGCCTTACTTGGTCTGGGCTGGTGGACGGGACGCGCCGCCGGAGTTGTGGCGCCGCCCGAATACCAGGAGATCACGTTCCGGACCGGCTCGGTTGGCAATGTCCGGTTTGCTCCCGATGGCAGCATTGTCTACAGCGCCGCATGGGAAGGTGGCGGCCAGCAGCTCTATATCGCTCGCGCGGGCGACAACGGCTCGAGCGAATTAGGACTCAAGAATGCGGAGCTTCTGTCGGTCTCGAAAAACGGAGAACTCGCCATCCGGCTCAACACGCTCTTCCTTGCAGGATACGCGAAGACTGGAACTCTGGCGCGCGTGCCCTTGGGCGGCGGCTCCCCGCGCGAGGTGTTGGAAAACATCCAAGACGCTGAGTGGGCTGCCGACGGCGAGAACATGGCCATCGTACGGTATATTCCGGAGAGTTCGCACTGGCGGCTGGAATATCCGGTCGGAAAGGTGTTGCTGGATACGATTAACTGGATCAGCCATCCCCGGATTTCGCCGGACGGAAAATCGGTGGCCTTCGCCGACCACGAAAATCCTGCAGGCGACGACCAGGGTTCGGTGGCAGTGATAGACCCCGATGGGCACGAGAAGAAACTTTCGACCGGGTGGTCTTCGGTCGAAGGCATCCAGTGGTCACCTTCCGGCGACGAAGTCTGGTTTTCAGGCTCCGATAGCGGTGCGGCGAACCAGCTACGGGCTGTGACCCTCGGTGGCAAGGTGCGGACCATCGCCAATGTCCCCGGGGGGATGTGGCTTGAAGACTTGCACAACGACCGCGCGCTGATGATTACCCATCAGCAGCGCATCGACCTTCGTGGCATGCCACCGAATGGAAAAGAAGAACGCGACCTCGGGTGGCTCGGATGGTCCGGGCTCAGAGACATCAGCCGGGACGGCACCAAAATATTGTTCGAGGAAGAAGCCGAGGGCGGCGGACCGAACTACACCGTGTACTTGCGCGATACCGACGGTGCGCCTCCGATCCGGATCGGGGAGGGCGTCGGCGCGGCGATATCTCCGGACGGTAAATGGGCCATCACCCGACCGCTCAAGACCGGTCAGTTGACCCTGGTTCCGACGGGCGCGGGCCAGAGCAGGCAGTTGACCCACGACAATATCAGCTACGGCATGGTCCGCTATTTGCCGGATGGCAAGCGACTGCCGGCAGCAGGAATCGAGCCGGGTCATGGGGCTCGCGATTACCTGATTGACGTGAGCACCGGCAACGCAACGGCCGCAACACCGGAAGGCGTCAGCGGCGTCCTGGTATCGCCCGACGGACGTAGCGTAGCGGTCACGGGACCCGACGGCAAAACCGGGATCTGGACATTCGGCGGCAGCGCCGTGCATCCCATCCCGGGACTGGATTCCTCGGAGTTCGTGGAAGGATGGACTCCGGACGGGCAGGCTTTGTATCTGACGTCGCGTCAAGGGGGAAGCAAAACTGCCAAGGTGTATCGCGTGGATATTGCTACTGGGAAAATGGAATTCTGGAAGGAATTTGGAGCGGAGCTGCCGGCGGGAACGGCGAGCGTCGGTCGTGTGCAACTTTCCAGCGGTTCAAACGCTTACGCTTACTCTTATGACCAGACTCTCTCCGAGACGTACTTGGTGAAGGGATTCAAGTAGCAGTCAGCGTTCGGCCGGATTCCCAACCCTTTGAAATGAAAACGCCCCGGAAAATTCCCCGGGGCGTTTTCATTTGCCGTTTTCGCTTTTTCGGCTGCTTCGAGCGCCTCTAGTAGATGTCGTACTGCTCCCAGTGCAGCGTCGGATCGGCCTGAATGATCACGGTCTTCTTCGTCCACTGCTCGAGTTCATCGATCAGTGAAGACTCGCGTGTCTTGAGCGCTTTGCCAATCTCCGGGTGGACGCGAAGCGTGATGCTGCCGGAACTCAACTCCGGAGCCATTTTGTGCGCCTCGGTTTGAATCTCGTAGCAGAGCGTGGGAATTGATTTCACCATTCCCGAGCCGGTGCAGTACGGGCAGGGCTGGGAAAGCATCCGCTCAAGCGCCTGTTTGGTGCGCTTGCGGGTGATCGCGACCAGGCCGAACTCGTTGAAGCGGAGAACCTTGGACGGAGCACGATCGCCGCGAAGGGCGTCTTCCAGCGCGGCCATGACCTTGTCGCGGTTGCGCCGCTCCTCCATATCGATGAAGTCGATCACGATGATGCCGCCAAGGTCACGCAACCGCATCTGGCGGACAATCTCTTTCGCGGCTTCCGCGTTGGTGCGAACGATCGTGTCTTCCAGGCGGTTTGAGCCCTTGCCGACGAATTTTCCGGTGTTGACGTCAATGGCGACGAGCGCCTCGGTGTGGTTGATGACGATATAGCCGCCCGATTTGAGCCAGACTTTCGGCCGCAGGCCTTTGTCAATTTCCTGCTGGATGCCGAATTCCTCAAAGACCGGATTTTCCTTGGTGTAAAGCTTTACACGACCGACCAGGGCCGGCTGGAAGCGGCTCATGAAGTCCACGACTTTTGTGTACTCTTCCTCGGAGTCGACCCAGATCGCGGTGTAATCCGAGCTCATGTGATCGCGCAGCAACCGCTGGACGAGGTTGAGATCGCGGTGCAGGATTGACGGCGCTTTTTTCTGCTCCGAACGCGCCTTGATTTCAGACCAGGTTCGCGTCAGGAACTCGACGTCGGCGCGAACCTCTTCCGGTGCCGCGGCGCCGGCGGCCGTGCGGACGATAAAACCTCCGCCCGCGCTTCCCTTTGCGTCGTTGACCAGGTGGCGCAGGCGCGCGCGTTCCTCGGCCGATGCGATCTTGCGCGACACTCCGGTATGGTCAAGCGTGGGCATATAGACCAGGAAACGACCGGGAAGAGCGACGTGGCTGGTGATGCGTGCGCCCTTCTTGCCCAGCGGTTCTTTGGCGATCTGGACGATGATTTCCTGGCCCTGCTTCAACATGTCGGCAATGAGCTGCGGCCGCCGCGGCGCCGAATGCTGGTGACCGTGGCCGCCGCTGCGCCCGGGCTGGGGGCGGCGGCCGCGGTCGTCACGACGTCCGCGATCGCGTCCTGGACGGCGCGCGGGGTTCTGCATCCGCGCGCGGAAATCGTCGCGGACCTGCGCCTTCCAGGGCTGCTGTTCCGGGGAGGGCGGGATCTCTCCGCTAGCGGGCGATTCGCCTTCGGTAGAAATTGTTTCCGGCTCGTGATCGGCATCAGACGGCGGCGCAATCATGCCCTCGGTCTCGGCGTCGGCTTCCTCTTCCTCAAGTTCGTGCTCGTCCGCTTCGGCGTCAGCTGTGGCCCCCGCGGTCATAGCCTCGCGTTGGTCTGCACCTTCGACGGCGTCATGCACGGCGCCAGCGGCTTCATCGGCAGCGGCAAAACCTCTTTCTTCCGCTGCGCGTTCAGCTTCTTCCTCGCGGGCGTCGGCGACGTGTTCGGCCAGGCCTGCAGCTTCTTCGGGGCTCAGTTCCGGCGCAGTGTGCTCTTCGTGCGCAGGTTCCGCCGCGTGAATCTCGGGCTCGTCGTGTTCGACCTCGACCGCGGGTTCAGGCTCAGGCACAGGGGAAGCAGCCGCTTCCAGATGTTGTTCAGGGGCTGGACCGCGATTTTTCCACTTCGAAAGCGATTCGCCGGGCAAAGGTTCCAGACCGGTCAGAAATGATCCGGTGGGCTCTGTGCGAGGTTCGGAGCGGAACTCGTGCCGGGGCTCAAATGCCCGCGGGGCCGGGGACTCGTGGACCTGCTCTGGCTGTTCGACCGGAGCTCCAGTCGGCTCGGTTGCGGCGAAATTCGTAGGCTCGGCTGTTTCGGAAACTGCCGCCGCATCAGCAGACGGAGCCGGGCTGAACTCTCCGGCAGGCTTATCCCGATACTTTGCGAGAGATTCTCCCGGGAGAATGATCGAGACGTGACCTTCGGGCGCTCCCGCTTCGCTCGGGGCATCTTCAAACGGGCGAGGGGAAGCGTATTTAGATGGAGGGAGCTCGCGGCCGAAGCGTCGGTCGCCTCCGCGCCCGCCGCTCCCGCCACTCCCACCGCGTCGACCGAAACGCCCTCCGCGTCCGCGGCCACCGCCGCCACGACGTCCGAAATCGCGGCCCGGCCTGCTGTTGCGATTATCGAAGTGACCGCGGTCATGCGAACCCGAGGGGGGCGCAGGTCGCGGATTAATCGAGGCAGGCGGGGGGGCGGCAACGACCGCAGCGTTTCCTGGCTCGATCGCCGGTGTGTCCGCTATTTCGTGCTCCGCGCCAGCATCCTGCGAGGCGGGTTCATCGCTTGCGAATTCGACGGCAGGCAATGCGGCGCCGGGCGGCCGACTAAAAGCTTGCGCGCCGTGATCGGGCACTTTGGAAATCTTGTCGTCCGTAGTGGCGATGTGATCGTCGAGTTCCTCGATACCTTCAAGGAAGTCGGTGACGTACAGGAAGGCGTCGCTATCGAGTCCGATATCGACAAAGGACGACTGCATGCCTGGCAGCACGCGTGTGACACGACCCTTGTAAATGCTCCCGACTAGAGCAAACTCTTTTTCTCTCTCGACGTAATACTCACAGAGCAGACCTTCTTCCATAATGGCGACCCGCGTCTCGTGGGGGTTCGCCGATATAACCATTTCCTTCGACATGGATACTCCTCATGGCGCATCGGACCGCGCCGGCGCACGTATGCGCGCGGAGCGCCCGGCGGGCGTGGCGGAACGCTGTGCCTTGTACCTGCCACGGCGGGCCGTCCAGGAAAGAACGATCGCGTTCTTGGATCGATTTCCTCACCCGATGCATTCCTCAATTCAAAATTGAAATCTGAAATTCCGGTCCGAACGACGAGGACGCGGGTAGTGCTGAATCTTTGTTTGGCTCTCACAGCCGGGGTTCAATTGACGAAACGCCGCATGCGGACGTTCATCACGAGTCCCAAAGCCAAAAACACGAAGGCCGTTGCCGACCCTCCGTAGCTCATCAGCGGAAGTGGAATGCCGGTGACCGGCATATATCCGATCACCATCGAAGCGTTCACCAGAACGTGGAACCCCAGGATCGCGGTCACTCCCATCACGACGTACATCCCGGCACGGTCTTTCGCTTTCTGCGCGTTGTCCACCAGCCGCAGAATCAGGCCCAAGTACAACAGCAAAACGACACAAACGCCAATGAAACCTTGTTCCTCAGCCAGCGCCGCCAAAATGAAGTCCGAATAACGGACGGGCACAAAGCCCAATTGGTTCTGGCTGCCCTTGCCGAATCCTTTTCCCCAGAATCCCCCGGAGCCGACGGCGATCTCGGACTGCAAAATCTGATAGCCGGCCCCGCGCTGGTCTTCCTCCGGATGCAGGAACGTCTGAATGCGCTGCTGCTGGTACGGCTTTAAGTGACGCCGCATGTTCCAGCCCAGCGGCACAAGCAGCGCAACGATTACCAAGCCGACCGCCGCGTGCTTCCATTGGATGCCGGCGAAAAATGCTCCGACCACTGCAACGGGAACCAGCACCATTGCGGTCCCCAGATCAGGCTGCTTCAAGATCAAGCCTACGGGAATTAACGTCAAAACGCCAATCTTGAGCAGATCGGTCAGCGTCAAGTTATCGGTGCGTACTTCCGCGAAGTAGCGCGCAAGCACGATGATTATAATCAACTTCATTAGTTCTGACACTTGCAAATTCATCAGACCGCCGAGCGAGATCCAGCGCTTGGCTCCCAGGCGGGAAAATCCTAGCAGCAGAACAACGAGCAGCCCTGCCACGCCGACCAGATACAACGCCGGCGCTTGATCCATCAGGGTGTGGTAGTCAATGCGCGAGATCGCGAACATGCCCGCAAGACCGATCCCGATCCACATGAGCTGCTTCCATTGCATACCTGCCATTGCGCTCGCATGCGTGGAGGAGTAGATCTCAAGCACCCCGAGCGCACTGATGGTGCCGGCGATGGCAAGTAGAGGCCAATCGAAATCCTGAACGCGCGGCCGATCTTTCATTGCTGCTCCGCTCCGGCGTTTGCCCCGACCGGACGCACGACGCCTGCGGGCGGCAAGTTGTCGGCGGTCGAAGGCTGCGGCAGGTGGCCGGCCTTCTTGTCGTAATAGGCCTTCACCACGTCGCGCACAATCGGACCGGCCGACGTGCTTCCCCAACCTCCGGACTGGACCAGGGCCGCCACGACAATATCGGGATTGCGGCGAGGAGCGTAGCCGACGAACCAACCGTTTTCCTTCAGTTTCTTGCCGAGTTTGTTCTGCAGGTCGAAGCTTTCAACCTGAGCAGTGCCGGTCTTGCCGGAAAAATCGACGTTCTGCAGTTTGATTTGCCCGGAAGTGGTGCCATCGGGTTCGTTCACAACGCCCCACATACCGTCGGTTACCTGTTGAACGGTGTCCTCGGAAAGAGGAAAGGACGTAGACTTCAGGTCGGTTGCGTCCTTTAACAGATGCGGAGGAATCAACGTCCCGCCATTGGCCACCGCCGCAATCATGCGGGCGAGTTGAATCGGTGTGACCATTACCGCGCCCTGACCAATCGAAACGGAAATTGTGGAGCCCGGATACCATTTGTGATGGTCCACACGCTCCACCCAGTCTTCCGAAGGCATCAACCCGGGTTCCTCGCTTGGTAAATCAATACCGGTGCGCCGGCCGAGCCCAAGGCCGAAAGCGTACTGGTCGATGCGGTCGATTCCGAGCTGCTTGCCGACATTGTAAAAGTAGACGTCGCACGAAGCGACAATACCTTTGTGAAGGTCAACCGAGCCGTGCGCGTGATCGCAGTGAAAAACGCGGCCGTAAAACGACGCGTAGCCGGGACAGTAAACGGTGTAGCTTGCCGGAACGACTTTGGTTTCAAGCATCGCCGTTGCCATGACAACCTTAAAAACAGAGCCCGGAGCGAGCTGCGCCTGAATCGCGCGGTTGAGAAGCGGCGTTTTCGGGTCGGTATTCAGGTGCGCCCATTCCTGGTTGGGAATCCGGACGGCGAAGTCGTTGGGGTTGAACGTCGGCCGGCTCACCATCGCCAGCACCTCACCGGTGCGCGCATCCATGGCGATCAGGGCGCCTTCTTTATTCTCGAAGTCGGCCTCGGCGATCTGCTGCAGGTCTTCGTCGATGGTGAGCTGAATCGGCTTGCCGGGGATCGCCTCAACGTTGTCGAGCGTGCGCATGACCTTGCCCACGCTGTTGACCACGACGCGGCGCATGCCGTCGGTGCCCACAATCTGATCGTTGTACTGTTTTTCAAGCCCGGCCTTGCCGACGATGTCTCCCGGTCGATAGCGGTCGGGGTTCTTTTCCATGTCCTGCACGGAAACCTCGCCCACATAGCCAATCGTATTGGCGAGCATTTCGTCGTGCGGGTAGCGGCGCCGCTGGACCATCATCAGATCAAGCACCGGCAGGTCGGCGCGGTGCGAATCGACGAAGGCGATGTCCGCCTGGCTTGCCTCGGGTTTGATGATGAGCGGAAGGAATTTGGGTTCCGTTTTCGCGGCATCGAGCTGCTGATCCAGATCTTCTTTCGTGATTCCGAGACCCTCCTCAATTTGCGGGAGGTTTTTCTCGAGCAGCTTCGGATTGTCGCGCAGGAGCAGAATACTGAAGGATGGATAGCTATCGACCAGAACCCGGCCGTCGCGGTCGAGCATCGCTCCGCGGGGTGCGATGATGGCGATCGAGCGGATTCCGTTCTTTTCGGCCAGGTCTGAGAAATGTTCGGACTGCATGACCTGCAATTTCCAGAAACCGACCAGCAGAAATACGATCATGGTCGCCGAAAGATAGGAAAATAGGGCCAGTCGTCCCTGCGGAATTCTCTGGTCGTTAACGTTCCACGATGGCAACGAAACTCCTAGGCGGCGGGCCGTGCTCGGCCCGGGTGTTCCCGGTCCCCGACCGAATATGAGGCGAATCCCGGCAAAATCCCGATTGAGACCCGGACTGTTCAAGCTAACACTGCGCCCGTACGGGCCGCAAGCCACCCATGTCCTTTCCGTCAATGCAATGTTCCAGGCTAGACCGGTCCGGGGGTGGACATTCGGGCGACTGGCCTTGGGTGACGGCCAGGGGGGTGGACAGAGTACGCCGGAATTCTTAACCGGGCTGTCACACGCCGTTTACATAGACCCGTTACCGTCGCGCCTCTCAGCCCAGACACCCGACCCCGAGCGGGGCGCCTGTCAACGCAGGCAACGAGGCCTTCCCGGTGCTGGACCGGTAGCGAGCGAAGCGCTCCATTCATTCAGTACTTAGGAGAGAAGAACAATGGCGACGGGAAGCTCCGTACTCGATTCAAAAATGACCACGCGACCCGGCAGGGTCGGAGTCCTGATCTTCGGAATAGCGATGATCATTGGATTCATCTATGCGGGAAGCCATCTGATTGGAGACCTTCGAGGGTTCCACCCCGCGGGAGCGTTGCCGTTTATCCTGTTGGGAATAGCACTGTTGACCGCGCTCGGATTTGAATTCGTGAACGGGTTTCACGATACGGCGAACGCCGTCGCCACGGTGATTTACACTCACTCACTTGAGCCCCATGTGGCGGTGGTGTGGTCCGGCGCCTGGAATTTCATCGGAGTTCTGGTTTCAAGCGGAGCAGTGGCCTTTGCGATCGTGTCGCTTCTTCCCGTTGAACTGATCCTCCAGGTGGGAAGCAACGCGGGGTTCGCCATGGTTTTTGCGCTGCTGATCGCTGCCATCATCTGGAATCTGGGGACGTGGTATTTCGGACTACCGGCGTCGAGCTCCCATACGCTGGTTGGCTCGATTATCGGCGTCGGAATCGCCAATCAGCTGATGTCCGGAAAGAGCGGCACCAGCGGCGTCGATTGGGGGCAGGCGACAAACATCGGGAAGTCTCTGCTGATCTCTCCGGTGGTGGGATTTGTGGGCGCGGCCCTGCTGCTGCTTGTGGCCAAGAAACTGATCCCCAACAAGCAACTCTATGAAGCACCCAAAGGGAAAGAGCCGCCTCCGTTCTGGATTCGCGCGCTGCTGGTGCTGACCTGCACAGGCGTCAGTTTTGCCCACGGCTCAAACGACGGCCAGAAGGGCATGGGCCTGATTATGTTGATCCTGATCGGTACCGTGCCAACCGCCTACGCAGTCAATCACGCAGTGACTCCTGCGCAAACAGCGGACTTTGCGGCCGTCTCGACGCAGACGGCAAATATGCTCAGCAATTACGTATCGCCGACGGCTGTAGTCGGCGACTCGCGCGACGAACTGACCGACTACATCCGCTCCAAGCAGTTCACGCCAAACACAATGCTGGCCCTGCGGGAACTGGTGAACGGCATCGGTACGGAAATGTCGCAATACAAGGAACTGAAGGCCGTTCCGCAGGATAAGGTTCGCAACTTCCGCAATGACATGTACGTGGTGAGCGAGGCATTGCGGTTGATGCAGAAGAGCAATAAACCGGAGTTTTCTACCGCCGACGCGGCGATACTGAAAAACTACAAGGGCCACATTGACAATGCGACCAAGTTCATCCCGGGCTGGGTAAAAGTCGCCGTGGCGCTGGCGCTGGGCATGGGCACGATGATTGGCTGGAAGCGGATCGTGGTTACCGTGGGCGAGAAGATCGGAAAGGATCATCTTACCTACGGCCAGGGCGCCGCAGCAGAAATCACCGCGATGTTCACGATCGGCGCGGCCGACTGGTTCGGACTGCCGGTCAGTACGACCCACGTATTGTCTTCCGGAGTGGCCGGAACGATGGCGGCCAACAAGTCCGGGCTGCAGTGGTCGACCGTTCGAAGCTTGGCGATGGCCTGGGTGCTCACTCTTCCCGTGGCCATGTGTCTGTCGGGGACTTTGTTCTGGGCCTTCCGGACTCTCGGAAAGTAACCCGCTGCCAGGCGGTACCGCTGCCCGGCTTGAACGCGGGCCGCGGCCGCCCGGAACGACGACCCGAACGAAAAGGGAGGAGATATGCTGCCACCCAAGCGGATTCTTTCTCCCATAGACTTCAGCGATCCCTCGAACGAAGCCCTCGAGACGGCCGCGGACCTGGCGGCCCGGTTTGATTCCGAGCTGCTCCTCGTTCACGTGGTGCCGATGCTGCCGAGATTACCTTCACCGGCTGCGATCTTTAACGAAGCAGAGTACGAACAGGAACTGCAAAGGGATGGTGTCGAGCGTCTCGCCGGACTCGCCGGAAAGCTGACCGCAAACGGTATGAAGGTGCGGTCAGAAGTCGGCACAGCCAATGATGTAGGCATGGAGATTGTCCGGCTAGCCGAGCACGACCAGGCGGACCTGATCGTGATTGCCACACACGGGATGACCGGCTGGCACAGGCTTGCGTTCGGGTCGGTCGCGGAAAAAGTTGTGCGTCTGGCCGCGTGCCCGGTGCTGCTGCTACGCGCCAGGGTGGCCGGAAAGCCGGCGTCTTTAGCCGCGGTGTCCGGTTAGCTGTAGGGAAGGCGTTTCGACCGTCTTGGCCCTAGGGCTACGATGACCTGCGGAGGCGATCAAGCAGCGCGAAGAGCGCGACCCCGAAGGCGGCCGTCGCGAGGGAATTTACCAGCAGGCGCAGGGTGAAAAAAGGCTCAGGATGGTTCAACAAGACGCGCTGCGTGACGGCAAAAATAATCTGATGAAGATGAAAGAAAAGAAATATCAGGGCCAGGCGGCTGACCGGATGTTGGGTATCAATCCGGGCGCCGACTGTTGATGCCAGGTAGCCGACGATGGTCTTTGCGATGCCGTAGAGACCGATGGGATTATCGTGGCTGAGGGCGTCCTGCAGGATTCCGATTGCCCCGCCCAGGAACATGCCCGTAACCGGATTTCTCCGGCTCACGCCGAAGTAGATCGTCACCAATAGCGGCAGATCCACCAGCTCTGACCAGCGGCCGTACTTGTTCAGGAACGCCTGCATGACCAGCGCCAAAAACGCGGTCACCAGTACCGTACCGCCATAATACTTGTGGACTTCGATATTCGATTCCGACTGCGCCCCGGGATTGAGCATGTAGGCCATTTTTCAATTCTGGTGATTCGGTGGCGCTACGGCCGGAGTTGGGTTTGCAGAAGATGCCCCGGCCGGCTTCGGCGACGCGGGCTTCGCAGGCGCTGCCGAGAGCGGAGCTTCCTTTTGTACGATGCCTGGGGCACCCGATTCAGCGCTCGCACCGTCGGCTGATTCGTTCGGTTTCTTCAGTTCCTGCAGTGTCAGCAGGATCAGTACGTCCTCCAGCCGGTCCAGACGCGCGGCGGGGCGGACATGGATCGTCTGAAACGGATTCCCCTGGCTTGCTATGGACACCGTGCCGATCAGCAGATCCTTGGGAAAGATGCGGTCTTCACCGGACGTAAGAATCATCTCGCCCTGATGGACGGGCTCGTCGTTCACCACGTAGTCCAGCCGCGGGTCTGGATCGCCGCTGCCCTTGACTACGCCGTGCGTCCGCGTATCAGCTAGCAGGGCTCCGGCGCCGCTGTCCTTGTCGTTGATCAAGAGCACTTGGGAGGTGGCCGGGAAGACCTCGACGATCTTTCCCACGATGCCATCGGGTGTGATCACCGGCTGATTGCGGCGCACGTGATCGCGGTCGCCGCGATTCAAAAACAGCGTGTGGGAGGCGGGGTCGGCGCTTGCACCGATCACTTGCGCCGCGAGCATGGGCGTGTCCTGATGGGCTTCGTGGAAATTCAGGAGGACTCCCAACCGCTGGGCCTCACCCGCCTGGCCTTCAAGTTCCCGGTTGCGGATTCTCAATTGATCCAGTTCCGTGCGCAGGCGCGTGTTCTCAGCCCTGGTGCCACGCAGGCCGATGTATTCCGACCAAATGCCGCCCGTTTTGGAAAATCCCCAGGAGCCGCTGCGTTCAAACGGCATAACCGCAGCCGCCGTCCAGTAGCGGATCAGCCGGACGTCATGGTCGCGCTTGATCTGGAAAGCGAGCAGCAGGACTTGCGCCAGCACGAGGGCGGCCAGCAGAGCCAGCGGACGTTGACGAAGAGTGCTGTCGAGCATCGGTAAGTGACGGTCAACTTCAGGAGTTGAATCTCCTGAAACAAGAGCAACGTTACGACGGGGTTAAAATCCCGTCTCTGCCCGGCGAGTGTCCGATTCTTAATGCGAACCGGAAACTCGAATTCGCCTAAGAGCTTCTTTAATCGATCGACACCAGGCGCAGCAGCCGGAAATCGCTGAGCATTTTCCCGGTGCCGAGCACGACCGAAGCCAGCGGATCGTCGGCGATCGACACGGGCAAGCCGGTCTCCTCGCGGATGCGCTTGTCGAGATTCTTGATCAACGCACCGCCGCCGGTCAGTACGATGCCGCGGTCGCTGATGTCGGCCGACAGCTCAGGAGGCGTGCGTTCCAGCGCCACGCGGATGGCATTGACGATCGTCGAAATATTTTCAGACAGCGCCTCGCGGATCTCGCTGTCGTCGATGGTGACAGTGCGCGGCACGCCCTCGATTAGGTTGCGTCCTTTGACTTCGAGCGTCATCGGTTTTTCCAGCGGATACGCGGATCCGATTTCGATCTTGATCTGTTCGGCCGTGCGTTCGCCAACCAGCAGGTTGTACTTGCGCTTCAGGTAGTGCATCACTGATTCGTCCATTTCGTTTCCGGCCACGCGCACCGAGCGCGAATAGACGATTCCGCTCATGGAAATGACGGCGATGTCCGTAGTTCCGCCGCCGATGTCGACGACCATGTTTCCGGAAGGCTCCTCGATGGGCAGGCCCGCGCCAATGGCGGCGGCCATGGCCTGCTCAACCAGATAGACTTCGCTTGCCCGCGCGCGATAGGCGGAATCCTGCACGGCGCGCTTTTCGACCGGGGTTATTTCGCTGGGGACCCCGATGACGATTCTGGGATGAACCAGGACGCGGCGGTTGTGCGCCTTCTGGATGAAGTAGGTGAGCATTTTTTCAGTCACCTTGAAATCGGCGATGACGCCGTCCTTCATCGGTTTGATCGCCACGACGTTGCCCGGTGTCCGGCCGAGCATTTCCTTGGCTTCGCGGCCCACGGCAACGACTTCACCGGTGTTCTTGTTAATGGCGACGATCGAGGGTTCGTTGACGACGATGCCTTTGCCGCGCGCAAAGACCAGCGTATTGGCAGTTCCCAAGTCAATGGCCAGGTCGGAGGAGAACAGGCTGAAGACCGAGCGCATGCTGTAGCCGTTTTTATTCACGAAATGCTTTCCTCTCAGGGTATTTGCGCCCGCCGCCCATGCGGCGCACCGTCGGGCTTTTGCGATTCTACGGAATCACCACATCGACGCGCTTGATCGCCGTTCCGCCCCGCCGGTTCTGACCGGTGATGACGATCGTGTGGCTGCCCCGCGTCATGGGGTCGGTAAAATACCGGAAATGGCCGTCCGATTTGATGTCGGCCACAGCCGCGCCATTGATGATCAACGCGGCTCCCGGTTCCGTGCGTCCGATAACCTCAACAACACTGCCCTGCAATTCCGTGTCGTCCACTTCCAGGAGCATCTCCTGTTCCTTGCCCTGGGTCACGAGCGTGAACTTATAGGACTCGCTTGCGTCGCTGACATTGCCCTTTTCATCGATCGCGCGCACTCGCCAAAAATAATCGCCAGGGTCGAGACCGGAAACATCCACGCTCGTCGACGCTGACTTCCGCTCTTCCACGATGTGGGTGAAAGCGGTTGTGGTGCTGGCCTGGAAGTCGTAGATCTTGGCCGTCGCTGCGGCTTTCCAGGAAAAGTGGATCGGGTCGTGTTTGGGATCGGCGACAATGATCGGCTGCAGGTTCAGCGGTTCAAGCAACTGGGGCGGAGCCAGCACCTGGGATTTCGTAATGGAGCCCCCGCCGGCAGACGGGAACGTTGCCCGCTCATACTGGCCGATGTCCACGTGTTCGTTGCCGCGGTTCAGTTCCGCGCTTCCGGAATCGACTGTGATCTGCTGTTCCTTGGTTCCCGGATCGCTGCGGACCGCCGCACGGCTGTTTTCGCGCAGAGACGCCACGGCATTCTCGAAGGAGACCTCGGCCTTCGAGCCCGGAACCTGCCACGTCGCAGTTTGCAGGTCCACCTGCCCTGAACTGATGTGCACTCCGACCTGGGAAGCTTTGTCCTGATCGACGATGTTTTCCTCGACCGTTACCAGCGTGTCGCCCTTGACCGTGTAGGTTGTACCGTCGGCGAACGCGATACGCGCGACGCCTTCCGACGTCGTCTGTATCAGGTCTCCTTTGTCCAGCGTGACCTGGTAATCGGCATTCACCCACTGAACGGAATTAACCTTCTT